>JAAUXU010174947.1_pt1 | contig 30876 bp, 39 predicted proteins | sample 7278151 | NCBI WGS metagenome assembly JAAUXU01 (sample SAMN14350113, study PRJNA611818) | marine sediment metagenome | isolation source: surface marine sediment (1.8m) | place: French Polynesia: Moorea | collected 2018-08 | reverse complement strand
GCTGTCAAGTGCCGTAGTATCCGTATGGAAAATCTTGTCCCCCCTGGTCTTACGCGTGCGCGTGGTCACACCCGCCGTGCCGGTACAGTCCCAATAGCCAAATCTTTGCCAACTCGCGGCATGGACAACAACGAGTGGAAGGGCAAAACATACAGCTGCGCGCCTACTGTTGTCAACACAACTGTGTTACACTATGTCCTTTAAGGATGTGATGCCTAACCAAGGTCAATACAACCTAATATAGTCAAATCCTGATATTGTGATTCTTGATATATGTACATAATTTTGTTATTAACCACGAAATGTCATATCCTGCTCCCACTCTACATGTACACTGTACGGACATTTCAGAGGCCGCTCAAATGCAGCTGGCGATCTTACTGCAGCTGTGGAAAGTTGAACGCTTCGTCGTCGTATCTCTCTACGTGAGCAAGGTTGTTCTGTATTAGAGGGGTGTCTGCAGACTTCCACCAAGTTTCAAAGGCGTCACGTGACCTCATCAGCGAAAATACTGGTACACAAAACGAGCATACCTAAAACTTGGGCTTAATCCAAGTTATGGCGGCTTTCAAATGTTTGCTCACGCAGGTACACTGGATGTGTCTTATGTGCATGTACGCATTCATCCAGACTACACAATGGCTACCTGTCATGCAGCCATACATTCTTTATGTCTCTTGCATGACTGTTACCTTACCTCCTTGCCTACCTATGTGCACATTTCAAAACTACCCATGTTCGCATGATACCAACTTGTATTTATTTCGTGCCAGAGAAGAACTACTGGCAATCCCTCCTGTCGACTGACATCTGGTAGCAAAAGCAAGGGCTTTTGCTACCAGCTGTAGCAAAAGTTTTGTTTTCCTTACAAAACTTATTGGGCACGACTCGAAAAGTAGAGAAAAGGAGAATCTCTTAATGTGTGTATGGGACTTTCAGTTGCATAATCAATTCAGAAAGTACGTACAATCCGATGTAACCTATTTTTTATGAACTTGCTTTGTTTACCAGAATTTCAGCTGATGAGGTCACGTGACCCTTTGAATTTGAAGACTCTGCGCAGCCCTCCAGCTAAAATATGTGCACGGCCTAACAGCTGCTGTCAGCCCGACAGAGAGCCAGAGTTGCTACACGAATACGGGCCAGGATTGCACAGAAATGGCCGTCAGTGTTCTCGAATGCGTGCAAAAGTGAACAGCGCAAGTGTTGCAAAAAACTACTCTTGCAGCAATTGCCCAAGTTCAGCGTCTGGATGAAAACCGAGAGGGAAACTCCTTGATCAACAGCGCCCGCTGGGAACAGCTCAAACCCGACCAAGGCACTCAAGCCGAGAAAGGAGTATTCTGGTCTCCATCTACGGCTGGAGCTGAGTGCAGCAGCTGCGGACTGCGGTCATAGACTGCTGGGGCTCAGAGGTGAATGGAACGTGGTGAGCCTGGCCAAGTCGAGCCCAGACGTCAGCAGTCTAGGACGAGGGAAGCAGCCCTAGGCTACAGCGCTCTTTGACCGAACTTAGTCAGTCGAGATTTCTCCTACTCATGACGGAGGCCAACAATTTTCTCCGAACTTTTCTTCAGTATAATGGCGGCCGATTTCCTCCAGCGGCCCCAATTGGACCGGGAACTCCTAATTCGTGGGTGGCGGTCAATCCACTACTGAATCCCCTCCATCAACAGCAGCAACAACAACAGCAGCAGATCCTCTTTCATCAGCAACAGCAATGGTTACTTCAGCAACAACGACAACAGAGTCCGGCTCTCGTAGGAGGTCCCTTTCAACAGCAACAACGACAACAGAGTCCGGCTGCTGTAGGAGGTCCCTTTCAGCAGCAACAACGACAACAGAGTCCGGCTCTCGTAGGAGGGCCCTTTCAACAGCAACAACGGCAACAGAGTCCGGCTCTCGTAGGAGGGCCCTTTCAGCAGCAACAACGGCAACAGAGTCCGGCTCTCGTAGGAGGGCCCTTTCAGCAGCAGCAACCCCAGGCCTCCAGCTTCGTGGGCACCCCCCAGTTGGGCCACCTGCTGCAGTCTGTGGCTAATCAACCGCCGCCACCTCCCCCTCTGCCAGAAGATCCCTTACCTCCAGTTCCACCTCCTGGTCCCCCTCAGCCCATGATCCCCAGCAACTCAAAAACGGACTCCTCTTCTTCCTGGGACAGCTGTGATCAAAAGAGCAATGCTGTCCGACCAGGTAGCAGTGCTCCTTGGGGTGGAGGAGGACATAGCCGATCTGAGCAAACTCTGACTGGTGGTGGCAATCCGACAGAAGATGCTGCTGCCAAGCTGCGTTGGGGTGAACAAGATTCTGTCACCAGAGAAGATCTGAGCAAGCCACAGGGTGCAGAGCAAGGAGACTGTGGAACGTGGGGCAGTAAACAAAATGAGAATGTATCTCAGCCGGGACAATCTCTTGAAGGGAGCTCAGCAGCCTCTTGGAATCGCCTCGAAACTGAGCGAAAAGGGCCTTGGGGCGCCCAGGAGAGCAAGACTGACAAACCTGATGCTCCAAGCCAAAACGACCCCATGGCCGTAGCTCAGGGGGGCCAAAAGGACGGCAAACCAGCTGGTGACGCCAACCCACAAACCCATACCAGGTGGGATGACAACAAGGAGCACGCCTCTGCTAATCCTTTTGCTCAACATCAACGAAATCAGAGATCAGAGGGAAATCATGACCCACGAGTGCCGCCACCATGGGGGTCAAGGCAGCACGTGGAGACCCCTCCCGGCAGACAACAGCCACTATTAAGAGGACAGTACACAAGTAATTTTGAAAGATTTGGAGGCCCACAAGGCAGTTTTCAGGGTCCCAGAGGTGGTGCCAATCGCTTCAATGGACCTGAAAGATTCCAAAGATTTAACCGAGGCTATAGAACGGATGGCCCAAGATTTGGAGGGCCTGGGCAACAAATGGAGGGAAATTGGAATCCTCGTTTTTCAGGGCCTCGAATGGGAGGTCCATTTTCTCAAAGAGGAGGGCAAGCGATGAACCAAGGACCTCGCTTTGGACTGCCCAGTAATCAAGGACGTGACCAAGTTCAACCTGCACATAGTAGTTACTCAGATCCACATGGAAAATTACTGGACAATGAAGCGGGAGAGAGATGGAGAGGCAGTCACTATCCTCAACAGGACAGTCATGTGGACCAACTTCATGGCCAAGATGATAGTGGCCCTGTCAGACGTGGCCAATTCGAAAGGGAACCTGCGGATTTTCCTGATCGCTCATGTCTAGGGCCTTTTGAAAAAGGTCATGCCCAAGATATAGGCCAGGATGGTGGCAGGGCCAGACCCGTTATGAAAGGTCAGCATGATAGGCAAGATCAAGGTGGCTTCTTTCAAAAGCAGGGAGAGACGCACAATCCATTTGTTAGGGGTAAGAAAAGTGGAGGTCCATTCGACAGACAAGGACTTTTTGGGAATCGTCTGGAGGAGGGAACAGAACAAGGAGGTCCCTCTGTTCCTCATAAGAATCCATTTGCAGGTGTACCTGACTATCACAGGGAAGATAAAGGCCAAAAGAAAGGAAGTTGGCGAGGAAGGGGTGAACGCTGGAGACCAGAAGTACCTGATGATAGTCAATGGGGTGAAAAAGATGAGGCCAGATCTCTGAAGAACCCATTCTTGCATGGTGACGTTTCTCAAAGCGATGCACAAGACTCAAGTGGACGGTGGTGCCCTGATGGTCATGATCCTCAGGGCCTATCTAGATTTGGAGCAAGTAACAGACTTAGAGAAAGTGAAGAGTCTGAGCAGGCATTGCAAAAGGAGCATGTGTCTCTTCTTGAGCAGGAGGTGCAATTTGACAGGATGTTCAAGAACTGGGAAGAGAACTTTAATCGATGGCAGTTGGACAATATGAACAATCCAGACAGGGTAAGTTCACAATGCAGCCATCTTCATTGCAAGTGAAACTAACAAAACTTCCCTTCTTCAGGAATATGTCAACAGGCATGTGGCTGAGATGAATAAGATTCGTGATCGGATGCTTGCCCGTCGAGAGAGCCTCCAACAGCGGCGACAGGATTTCAAAGAACGCAAGCAACAAGCACAGCCGCAGAAAGATTATCCTCCTCAGTTTGGGGAGTTTGAACGCAAAGCCATGCAGGCTTGGGATGAGGTCTCCACCACCCTCAAGAACGAAGGTGGTACTCCGGCCAACTGTGGCACCAGCTTCAGTGGAAGTGATCCAAGGACTGCAGGTGGAATACCTGGCCTCGGCGATGGGGAGGACGTACCCCTCTTTGAGAGGAAAAAGGTATTGAAAAAGAGAGCTTCGGATGTTGTATGCGGGAGACACATGTGCGATCAAATCAGTTCATTGGCAGCTTCTTACAGATCAACGTGTCTCTATATATACAATGAAAGGACCGGCCCGAATGTACGTGTGTGTGTGTATGTGTCTGTCTGTTTGTGGTCTTGGCGGCTGATATGTACGTGTCTGTGTTTCAGACACTTTTAGTGTTCATTCACTAACTTGAAGGCAGCCCTAACAGACATCTGTGTGCATATGGACAGGCAGGCAGACACATGCGCAGCGCTTTGTATTTATTCCTCCCCGACAAAGTGGGGGGTGCATGTACGATTGTACGTGTGTCTGTGTCTCTGTCTGTCCGCGGCTGAATCCAGCGGCGGATTTTCGTCAGAGACACAGGCAGACAGACGTCATGTATAATTCCTTCTACCCAACAAAGTGGGTAACGCGAAAGCGCTAGAATACATTTAGAGACCAAAGCACTGCTTTGTTTTTACGAACGTTCAGACTTCAGAGTTAAGTTTACTTTAAAAGAACTGCCTATAAACCGAGCTGATTGCATACGTGCCTTTATAGAATCTATCCATACGGTACGTGGTGATGTATGATGGAAGTGAAGTCATGCTAATAATTAGCGTTCACTAACTTGAAGGCAGCCCCAACCGTCTGCACATCACGAGTGCTCTTAACGTCGCCAAATCCAGACACAATGCGAAGCAAATCTGGCGCCTCTTGATGAAACTAAACACTAACCAAGTGCACACCAAGTACTCTCGTCACATACCCTAACAGTGTGTTACTCGTATATAGTCAGTGCCTAGTGATTTATTCAACAGTGGCATTGGCGTGGCATGTTAAGGCCATCTTCCTCACATCTACGGCTCATTTCTAGAAACCGACCACACACTGTAGCTGTCTCATCTTTGTTGCAAGTCTTTTTTGCACCTATCCCTCTGACCTATATCTAGTTTCTTAGGTTAATTGCAGGTGATAAATAAGTGAACTATTGGCTTTCCAGCAAATCATCAGAGATATGTATTGATACTGAGCTTAGTCTAAATCTTAGGCACACCCACAGTGATACCTTCTATTTTAAGGCCATGAATTGAGAGCATAACTTTATGGTACTTAATTGTGCATTGCAGGATGTTGAAAATGCTCACCTAAGCAACGCTGATCGCGAGAATATCTCTCGTGCAATTGAAGGCCTCACCAAGAAGGGCTCCATGCACGACGAGCAAGAGGCCAGCAAGGGTCAAGAGAAAGAAAAGCCTCAGTTTTCTTGGACTGAAGATGAGGATCGGCAGCTACAACCCCAGGAGAGATGGGATGAGAATCCCAATTGGAGATTTGATGGAAAGGAGTGGGAATGGGGATTTCCGAGATCAGGAAGGGGATCCCAGGGTTCTTATGCCCAGGAGGATCTGTTCCAGAGGAGGAATACTTCAGGGAGGAAAGAAGATTTTAACCAGGATGGCGACTTTTATGGACCAGGACCAAGCAAGAGGTTTAGGGAAGAAAATTGGAATGGTAAGAATGGACGTGATTGTACTTACTAGATTTCATTTTCACTGTTTCTTAATCACTTCAAGAACGGAGCACCAAAGGCCAAAGGGCACCTTGGAGGGACGCTCAGCATGACAATGACGCTCAGGAGATGTTTACGAGACGACGGAGAAATGAGGATGATCATAGACGAGGTGCTTAACATACATCTGTGCATTAGCCTTTATTAGAGGCCAGCTTCACGTCATGGAAGATATCAAGTATTATGTGGCAGCCATTATTTGCTCGATATGCTTCACAGCAGTCGAGCCAAAGTTAGCAGGAAATTGAGTCATTCAAGTTGCCTCCAGTGAAACCACACACAAAGAAACACATTCTCTTCAGGTGGCTTTGACTGCAGCAAGGACAGTTCTTCTCGAGGCCCACAGCCACCACCTCCTTTTGGCAAGAGGAGGTTCTCACCTGATCATAGCAGAGGAATGAGAGGCAGCAGAAATGAGAAACACTTTGGAGAGCAGGAAAGGTTAAGAAGAGGTGAGAAGTGCAATGTGATGACTGACGTACTTCGTACTAGCGTTCCCCGCGTTGCTGGGTGGGAAGAGTGGCAAAAATCATGTGTGTCCTCATCTCACACCCCTGGACCGATCGTCCGCAAATTTGCAATCTTACGATCGCTGTTACCCTCGAAGTCCTTGCTAAGATCTACGATTCACGTCGTAAATGTGAGTCCACGTGTCCACAGTCCAGGTGCTTCACGCAGTCCGCGGTGTCTGCCGACCAAGTTTGTGGACGGTCGGTGCAGTGGGTGGAGCACCCACAAAATTCAGACAGATGCTCGGACACAGGGACAGACGGACCTTGAGCTTGATATATGCAGATGTATGGGTCGAAAACGAGTCAAAGATATGTCTTTGCTCTTCTTTGCTAGAATCTCCATCTGATGCCAACCAAAAGCAGCCGCCGCCACCACCTCCAGCTGCTCCTCAGGGAGACTTGGTCCAACTTGGCGATCTTCTGGATCCTCCTGGTCGATACATTCGGCCTCCCAGAATCGTGTTCATCCTCAGAGGTCTTCCAGGGTCGGGAAAAAGTCACTTGGCTAAGGCAGTTAAGGCCAAGGAGACAGAGTTGGGATCAGATCCGCCCAGGATCCTTTCTCTTGATGATTACTTTGAGTGTGATGGAGAGGTGAATTCAGAGTTAGAACTTGAAGACTACCTGATTGTCGTCACATTAGATACTATGTTATGCATTGTTTGTTTGTTTTTTCATTTACGCAGTATGACTACGAAGCTGCCATGGAGGATGGCTACCGCCAGAGCTTGGTCAAGTCATTCAAAAAGCAGATTGACGATGGGCTCTTCAATTTTATCATTGTGGACTGTATCAATGACAAGACCAGACACTACGAGCATATGTGGAGTCATGCAAAGCAAAAGGGTTTTGAGGTATCTTTTCAAGCGTGCATGATTTAATGACAGCATTTAGTATATTTAATGAGCAGGTATATGTCCTGGAGATTGAGTGCGATGTTGCAAGAGGGACGACCCAAAATGTGCACAAGCGCACAGAGGCAGAGATCCGCTTGCTGGCTGAATCCTGGGAGGAAACGCCAGCCCATTTTCACAAAGTGGACCTCAGGGGATTTCTGCAGGAGAATGAGATCACTGAAGTGGACATGGAAGATGCCAAAGATGATGCTGATAAAGACAAAGATCTCTCAAAGAAGGAAACTGAGGAAGAGGAGGTGAGACAACACTTCTGGTAAAAAAGGGGTCATGTCACTTCAAATGCGTGTACGACCGGGAGTCATTCTCTCTAAAGGCTGTGACGGAATTATGGGCTTCATGGTGAAACTATGCTTTTCAGCATGTAAAACATCATAAATAAAACTCTGTGATATATACTCTATGGTACAACATTGTGTTACATTGGCTTCTTCTACTTGATCGCTGATTATTCATCTTGCAATGTACCATGTACATACAGGACATAAGCAGAAAAAGCTCACTCTTGGCGGTATCGTGGTTGTTAGTTATGATCATGAGTTATTATGTGTCCGAATGCTCACTAATTCTGATTGACAGGACGTCGAGGAGGCAGCACTAGGACATTTTAAGTTGAGCAAGTGGGAAGTAATGGATAATGAACTCCAGATGGGTAAGTCAATCTATCAATCTTTTCTACTGTCACGGTTGAGGATAACAATAGTGACACCGCGCAGATCTTAACGTAGCTGAGCAATTTGAGACTTTGAATGTATTCCCACCTGTGACGTTCACTGGAACTGATCAAGAAGTCATGCCAGAGCTGACGCTGACCCAAAGAGAATGTGCATTCCAGCCTTGAATCAGTCTTGAAACACCTGTCATTAATAGGAAAGACGATATCTAAGGCTACACCTGGATTTTTTTTTGTTGATTGTCATGAACTTCATTCCGTGAAATTGTTTTTATCCTCAACCTGTTCTCATACGTCGACAGTTTGTGCTGTATAATGGCAGTTTCTCAGAACCTCTTGTACCTCATGCTTCAGCTTTTAGTCCATTTTCTATTCTATGATTATTGTGACTGAAAATTGTTCCTTCTAGCCCGCTTGGATGGGGTCTCCAAGAAGGCCAGGCAGAGGGTGGCAGCTCATGACTCCATTGAAGAATGGCTGGAACTTCGATCGTTCGGGGATCGCGGTGCAAGAGGTGACGGTAAAAAGCGGGTAAGACACTAATTCCTTCTCTGTCACTGCTTCCACTTGGGGATGCAACAACTGATCTCCTCCATCTGCAAGGTGCGATGGGCAGACATTGAGGAGCAGCAGGCCCAGCTGAAGATGAGGGAAGTCGGGTTTGTGGTGGGCCAGACCAACTGGAAGAGGATGATGGACCCCAGCCAGGGTGGTTCAGCTCTCACACAGACGAAGATCATCCCGAGTAGGTTCGATTAGGCTCATATAATTGTGTGACGTGCATGTCTGGGATGTAACCTATATCCTGTCATATGGTGTCTGTGGTTTCCCCCCTGTGGAGGGGGGAACTTACTGCCGATTAGGTGATGCATAATGAAATACAAAGTATTGTACTTCAATTGTTTTCAAGTTATGCTCAGTTTGTTTGTGTGCCTTCCTGGGGGTGACGGCACAGCAGCAACTGTAACACTTCATCACTGCTAACAGCTACCAGTGCGGCCTCATTCCAAAGCTTGGAGGCCAAGCCGCAATTCGTCTACGCGACAGTTTGACCCTCGAACGACTTCGATTAACACACAACTTCTGTATTGCAATAGCTGAGGACTACGCTATACACAGACGATTTCGAGAGGAAAGCAACGAGTTATCTTCTATATCCAACCAGGTTTTCATAGTCATGTCGCCGTAGCAGTCGGAGACCAAGTTACCCGAACAGGAGATCAGTGTCTTTGTAGACTGTCAGCGACGACCCCAGTTTGTAGATACACAGCGAGAGTATCGCAGTTGAACCTCTCTTGGTCATGCGCCACGGTTCTGTTGAGCGTGCGGGATATCCTGTAGAGCACCGTCTGAACGTCTTCTCCTGGTCCGTCGAGGTGGCTGTTCTCCACGCTGATGGGCCCGTCCCTTATGCTTTCGGCCCTCGCCAAGACCTCGGCTGGGTCGCTTGCTTGTAAGAAGCACACTGTGTCTGCAGAGAATCTCTCCTTCGACACTTCAATGATCACATTGCTATAGCCGGGCTTGGCCTTGAGGAGGATCCCTGCGTGCAGTTATGAATCCGTTGGGATGTTCAACATCCCAACGATGCGATGATGAGCATTAAACAATATCCCAACCAGGGGTCTGACTCTCCTGAAGATAATGACTGACCCAGTGGGGAAGTCACTCAGTTCATCGACGTCGGAAAATCCCTCAGAATTTGTCGGGGTAACTTGGGCGGCACTGTCCAGGTCGAATTTTAGTTCGACCATGAGGAATCCTTCTTTCTTACCTTCATCTGTGCACAGAACGGAGGCCTCTCCAAAGATCTCCGCGGGGCGGCGAAGATCATGGTCCTCAGTTCCAGCTCCGTTGCTATCCTAGAACAAATGAACTTCCCAAAAATGGTCTTGATGATCGTTGTCATGGGGAGGCGTTTGTTTGGAACGGAGTGGAAAAGGAGTCGGACCAAAATCTTCACGCTGTCCTCAATGACAAGCGAAGTCAAGGAAGTCCGATAGTTCGTCCACATTGGATAACCCGTTCGGCTTCGTCCGGGTTACGAAGGCGGCTCCGGTCAAGTCAAATTTCTCTCTCGCGAGGAGCAATTGGCAGCTCTGCTCGCTCTGTGATTCTTCGTCTCCTTGGCCAAGAAGAAACAATGATTGCACCTGTGTCCGTCTTCCTCCAGGATGGACCTGGCGCTGTTTCTGGCCTGGGAACAGTCGTGGGTCTTTCTCGCAGGTTCCAGATCTTCCCCAGCCTCCAGAGAGTCAGCTTTCTGTTGACCATGCCCGTGAACATGGTGACCGGAACATTTGAAGATTGTCCGGGAACCAATCCAATAGTGAAGAAGGCAAGTGTTCGGCGCCAACAGTAAGAAGGCATCAAATTAGTCCCAGGAGAGTGAAGTCAGAAAGCGTCTCCGGCATCACCTCCACCACCTCGCACATCGCGGTCGCCTTGGAGAAGAACATGGCGGCATCCATGGTGAAGCCTTAAATAAAGGGGACTGAAGACGTACATCTCCCACGTGTGGGGGGCGCACCGCGTGAGACAGATCCAGAACTGGCTGTCGAGCGCCTTCAATTGTTCTGGTCAACGTGACCATGGACATGGTCACCGACTCTCGACAGGAACCAGTGGATGATGGACAGGAAGCCGACCTCCAACTACGCGAAGTAGACAATGAAACTTCAGTGCATCTGTCTTACGCCGCAGAAGACGTTACTGTCGATGGGGACGTAGGGGAAGGAGGTGGGTCTTGCGTAGATTCAAGTACATAACAACTCCTACATGCTTCAATATGCTCTTCATATGCTGCTTACTGACAATTACGGTAACTTCCAACTGCATCACACATGACTTTCTAACATATTTTCACAACGAGTACTTACTCTTCTGACGGCAAAAGTTCACCAATCTTTCTCAGGACTTGCCTCGTTAGATCTCCTCGACCACGTTTACGACGTCGTTCCATCAAGAAGAAGTCGTCATCTTGGGTGAACGACTTCCGCTCGACTTCTCCCGCGCGGAGAAAGTTGACGACGGTGTCACTGTCAGCGTCGACTGCCTTGCCAAGGATCCTGGAGAGCCTGTACAGGAGGGCCAGAATGTCCACGCCCTTGTTCCAGAGGGAGTTCTTGACGAATAGATTCCGGGCAGGCGTCCTGTGCGGGGAATTCAGCACCTCGGTCAGAGACCTGACACAGACCTTTCCCGTCTCCGGCGTCCTCTCCACCACGTCGCAGCGGTCGGTGCCGCGCAGCAAAATGCCCAAATGGTAGTGGATCCGTCCTACGACCGAGACATAGACTTGATCAGCTCCAATGAGGTTCTGGGGAACAATACCATCAGTGTTGGGAACGTAGCGCCGGAAGGCCAATATGGAACCAGTGAGGAAGTCACGTCTCACGGAGTCCTCGTGGAGGGGCGGACTGTCCGCCGGAACAACGTGTTGCGCTTCCTGGAGGAAGTAGATCCTTCTGACCTTGAAGACGGCCTCCCCGCGTCGGAGCATCGTCACGTCCCCGCCAAAAGCCAACTTCATCACCCTCACGATGGTCTTCTTGATCACCGCCTCCGGTCGCTGGTTAGAGACGAAGGCTCCGAAGACTTCGTCCACCGCCTCGTGACGCGTCACGTAGAAGTCCTCGTCGCGGACGTACATGAGAGCACACAATTGTATCATGGCGTCTTCGAAGCGGTTCATTCTGGCTCCGGCGGAGACCTGACACAGGCCTGACTTTGCCCCACAACCTGACTTTTAAGTGCTGTTCAGAAAACACATTACCATCCGGGAGCCGGAGCTGGAACCGACGATGAAGACGGAGCAGAACCCGGAAGCAGAAGCAGCGGGAGGGCCGGGCTGGCCCGCGAGAGGTGGGCGGGCTGGATGCTGGCCCGGCCCGGAGGCAAAACTTGTGGCCTAGGCTAGGACCATCTTTGCTGTTGGCTTGACTGGTTAGTCATTGCAGTCTGTTATCCAGCCCGCCAATAGCGAAATGATGGCAGTTTCTTAAAGCACGAGTGTATTTTAATGATTAGCTGTCAAGTCTGACTCGGATTTTGGCCTGAGCACCTGCGGACTGACCCTGAGCCTGCAAGTAGCCGGCGGGCCAGCGGGGCGTCCAACCCGGCCCGGCCCGTCGGATAAAATTTCGTCCCGGTACACAGTGTGCTAGACCAGGGCAAATTTCAAAATTCCAACTTTTGAAGATTTTGCACGGAGATGAACCATTAGGATCCAAAACATACTTCCCTATTTTTTTTTACTTTTATGCGCTTGAAGTGGGTCAAACTGGGTAAAAACCATCAAAAATGGCTAATTTTAGGATTTTGACCTTTCTCTGATTGACAAGGGCTAAAATCCAAACCGTCAATCAAAGACTTGTGTATTTCTGCATTAGACTAGCCAAGGCATGGATGGTTCAAAGAGGAAAAAAGACCATATTTTTTGCCATATATATATATAGTTTTTGACCACTGTAAATGGGTCAAATTTTGATTTGAAAATTGAATATTTTGGAATGTCACTGAGTGTTGCACTTCACCTTTGGAAAACATCAGCTCCCATATCTTCTCAACCTATAACCAAAAAATCAGCTCAGGCAAATCCAGGCCAAAGGAGAAATTAGCAGAAATGTAGCTGAAGATCCCAAGACCAAAAATGTACAACAGTCTCAAGGGACAGCCAAGCCTTGGATTTTTGCCAAAAAGCCACTATTATGACCCTATCAAAAACTTTATTTTTTGGTTATGTACAACTTCTTTTAACAACAAATTGCATAATCACTGGCTATTTGCAGAATGTTCATCCAAAAAAGCAACTTTTCTCATTTTCTGCCCCAAGGAAGCATTCTAGAAAAAAATGTCACTTCAGCAACCCCTCTCAAAATTTGATTTTACATTATTGCAAGAGAGGGTTCAGCATCAACAGAGATGTTGTTGCCTTCCATATGTAGGTAGGCCTTCCTTATGAGTGAAGCAAAAGATGGAGAGATACCTCATGCCCCAGGAATTTATGCAACTCATCATGGAATCACAAGTGCTCCATTGACTGATGTTGATGTCACAAAAATTATGCCAACCTGCCACCTCAAAATCCATATCTATTACCAGGATTGTCAAGGATCCCATGGTTTGTGAGAATTCACACGAACTTTGGCACTGTGCTGAGAAACCCATCAGATATACTCAGGCACAGTAGCATGAAGAGAAGCAAGAGGAGGAAAGGCTGAGGGCAGCTGTCAAGGAAGAAAGAATTGGGTATCAACCTAGGAGACCAACCCAGCACGCCTGAAGGGAACAAATTCAAAAAAAAACAGATGACTTGTCAAGGGAGAAGCTGGCCCATATGATAAAGGATGAAACACAGAGATCTGACTTCTAATTCATCCATCTCGGGCTGTGCGCACTCACCCGGGTGATCAGCTCTCAGCACCAAGAAATAAATGTTACTTCCTTCAAAGACCTTGCCATTAATGTCTCCCTCAGGATCCTAAAGGCATTCCCCTGTGCCATTATTTCACCATCCCTCCATCAGTTGCTACATCATGGATGAGAAAGGATTGAGGCCAACAAGAACTTTAGCCTTGGCAGCAGCTCTGAGGAAGGTCTTGAAGCCCAGAACAAGTTTATCCAACAGTTGCGAGAGCATGGAGCAAGAAAAACATCGCCTGAAGACAACTTCAAGGATGTTTGGAGGCACCTGTGGAGAAAATCAAGCCCACTCCTGGGAGAAATGGACCGAGAGAGGAAGACAAGGATGTTCTGGTCAACAATGAAATTGATGTGCTAGTTGAGTCACTATTTGTTTAATCTTGTTTAGCCTGTGGTCTTACCACAGGCAATAAGGAAAAAGAGGGCAAAGTGTCCATCACCATCATTACATGACCAGGTAGTCCTTGGGTCATCATTTTACTCTTTGACATATAAATTTCCGTTTAGGGAGTGGTCAAATACAAAATCTAATACCACAGCTGTGATTTTTGACCCAAATTACCTCAATGATGAAAATTTCAGGCCTCTTGATGTATTTTTGTCATTATTGCCCCTAAAATCACTTAATTAGAGTACTTAAGGAGTGGTCAAATTTAAAACCTAATACCACAGCTGTAATTTTTGACCAAAATTGCCCTTACAACTAAAGTTTCAGCTCTCGATCAGCGTCCAGATGAAAATGTCCCGGGTCTATCAAAACCTAGCAAACCGTGCGGTACCGGGGCAAAGCAGCGGCCAGGGGCTGGAGCTGGAGCCCGAAAGCTGGAGTCCGGTGTCCGACGGCCATTTTTGGCGGCCCGGGATCCCCGAAGGCTAGCCCAAACTTTTGAGGCCAACTCTGCCATCAGGCAGAGGCTTCTGAGGACCTTATGCTAAATCTAGTCTCTTCTTATTAATGTTGATCTCTGTTTTGAAAGAAATGCAAAGTGAGTCGTCGGGCTCGGACTAGGCTCGAATCCCTCCCTCGTTTGAACTCCAAAATCTGTGATCTGTGAAGATGTGAGACGCCAAATTCGTTGGGTTCCACAGCCAAAGATCTTACATAGATTCAACCCTCCTGTGGCTGGCTATGTAGAGACCGTGTAAGCCAGACGAGCAGCCGAACAGAGAGGCCGCGGGGGCGGTCGTCGGTCTGGCAGATGGGACGGGACAGCTCGAGGTCGAGATTGTCGTCGATGCGCTTTGTTGACATGGCAAGGTATCCCCCTCTCGCACATATCAACCTTTGCCCCGGACGAGATGCTTGTGCATGCCGGGGGACCCGGGGAGTGAATCCCTGTGGAAATGATGGACCTGGTGGGGTCCCATGAAAATTTCATTCAATTTCATCAATGCTCTTCCTCCCTAGGCAGCCAAGTTTGCAGTCTCTTCAGTGTGCCCCCTCCCTCTCTTGAGCACTGTAGCACCAAAATGGGCAGACCTGACATCGAACTTCTGTACCCGACATTGTGCCCAAGAGTCACATCTACACGTTCCACCTCAACCCGCTTCAGTACAGCGCATGAGGTGAAGTCATGCCCACGACTAATTCTTACGCCAAGGATATACGTAAAAAAGACCGACAAACACCAGATTTTCTTTCTTAAGCCTCTTCCATTGTTTGATATGCTACGCTGAATAATAAAGCACACATGCAAGAGATTAATATAAAAGGATTTGCTCAAGAGGATCGTTTCAGCAGTGGCCTCCAGACTGTCAACACGAGCAAAAAATGTTGTCTTCCGCATTCGGCCTTTTCGTGGTCTTTTTCACAGCCTTTTTCTTCGGCCGAGGTAAAGTACTTCTACCTGTGACGCAAGCAAGGTCACCAAAAATGACTAAACTTGTTGCATAAAGACCAGTTTGATTTTGACACATTTTGAAGAAAGTGAGAAGTTGAAACTCAGCAGGGACCGAAATGTTCGGCCTGAAATCAACATCAACTCTATGCAAACATTTGCAAAAAGGTTGGCAGTACTTTCGGACTGTTGACCAAGGACAGCTGGCAAACTTGAAAAATTATGAAGCAGTCGTGATCACATGAAAACAAATAGATCAAGAAATGTTCATCTAAGGGTCAAACCTTTTCTGAAATTTTTGATCTGAAAGTAGACTTTCAGAAATCTAACATTCAGACGTCTTCAGAAAGTTTTAATCTATGTAATAAGACAAGGATTGTCTGTCTGTCCGTCTTGCCGCAGACATGACCACAGATATCTTCAGAAGCACATCACCCTTATGAACAGTTTCGGCTGTGGGGGAAAGAGGGCATTGAGGACTACAGCCTAAGTAAAATTAAGTGACCTCCGAGGTCGCTAAGGCCTCAAAATAACCTCAATTTGGGGCATGTCATAGATTGCTGAAGGGCGAGCAAGAATCAGTGTGAGAATCAGGTGAGGAACAACTGGTTAAGAACCAGAGCAGCAATGCTGAGTCAGAGAGATGGTCAGAGTAGGGCTGGGTTGAGCCGGTTATTTTCCAGCTGAAGTTGAGTTTAAGTCACCAGTTTGGAGTTGAGTCAACATTGTCATTCAAAAACAAATGCGTCAGGTCAGGCACAGACTTAGTAGGTAACACCCAGATGTCCAGCCTGGCAGATCCATCTACTGGATCCCTGATAGGCAGCTTGGAGGCCGAAGGACAGCTTGAGTAGTCATGTTGGGGGTCTGAGTTTTCAAATCCGGGTACTTTAGGATATTCCACCATCAATAATGGAGGACTGCTCATCTCTACCACAACTACTTGCATGCATCCCTATTGCTCACCCCTCCTTCTGCCTCCAAGTTGCCTATCAGGGATCCAATAGATGGCTCTGCCAGGCTGGAGGTCTGGGTGTAACTACTAAGTCTGTGGGTCAGGATATCGAACTGGCTCGAACAAGTTTGAAAACTCAGCTGAAACTTTCGAGCTGAGTCGAATTGAGCCACAAATCTCTGAGACCTCAAGTCAGGGATGAGGACAGAACAGCCGTAATTTCCTTCATTCTCGCCCCTGGGGGCGGGCCAAGCAGCTAGTACGAAATAAAGCAACTTCAGTTCCACCTCGATACAGTAGTAGGATATTAGTTTTTCTTTCAGAACACAGAAAATTCAATATTACACCTAACATTCTGCCCCGCATGAATCGCATTTGCACGTAAACTGCCAAGAATTATGACTTCTGTCTTGTCTTTCAGTCGACTGCATCGACTGTTGGACCTGCATCAACAGCGAATTCATATGCGCGGATCCACCTCTCCAGGTGCGGCTTCCAACCGGTGTCTGGGACGCCTGCGTGGAAGTCAAGTACGGTGAGGACGACAGCGGAAAAGGGGTTCGACCTCGCCGACTCTGATTTCTTCCAGATGATTCAACAACCGTGGTTCGCACATCCTTTGAGATCTTTTTTGACATCACCACCCCCTACCCTGAAATTCCTGTCCTCGAAGGATGTCTCAGCCTCATCAGCGTATGAGAGAAAAACAGGCTTCTTTGCGTGGTCTCATTGTCCTTTTTATAGAGTGAGAACGTCACAGGCACCGTGTGTGTCTGCGGTGAGGACGCCTGCAACCAGGACTGCTCTTGCGACGTCAGCACCACGACGGTGTCCACCACAGTCTCCACGCAGACGACAACCCCAGGCGGCGGGTGCACCACAGTCTCCACTCTAACCACAAGTACGGGCGAAGCGTCCACCACCGATGGCTCCTCCACCTCTACTTTAGGAGGGATCGCGAGCGACGCCGAAGACTTGGCCGCCGCCAAGATGTCGACTCTCGTACTCGCGCTGGTTTCACTTTGTGTCTTGAGACAATGAGTGATGGTGCTTTGTAAGTCGAATAAAGGTATCGTATGTGAATTGCATAAGTACATGGGGTTCGTACCTAGCGCGCTAGAGTGCTCTTGGCCACGCAGAACCCGGACTAAAGCAAAAGATGCTCTGCAGCTAGGCGGAGTCCTCTGCGATCTGGACTTTGAACTTTGACTCTGTGTCAGTGGACTCTAGGATTAGATGATGGCAGCTCCTAAAACGTTAACTTCAGTAAAAATCAGACACAAAATAGAGAGCTATAATGTGTTCGTGCATGCTATGCAATGTAGTCATGTCTACTGTACTGTATTGCACTGTATCGTATCGTAGCTATCGGATGAGTCTCGAGCGATTCGTGCACAAAGATCTGGACTGGTTTGGACGAAATTTGGAGAGTTGGAGGTGCAGTGGAACACGCTTATTGGAGATATTGTCTGACTACAGACAAAACACAAAAAATAGTGCAAAAAATTTACTACAAAAATCATTACTCTTGTGTACAGAGACACAACATGGATAATAGAGAGTCCTTCCATCTCCAGCAACTACATCATGGGCACCTTGAAGGCCTCATGCACGTGTGTGTTCAGTGCCAAGGCAATGGTGAAAGCAGGAGGGAGTCTGAACAAGCCCAGGTCAGGCAGACGATGCACAGCAAACACAGATGCGGACACGAATGCGCTCTCAACAGTGAGCGTGCCGCAGCATGCATAGGACATGGGCATGCACTTGGAGTCCGGCAGGAAGATGTGCTCTCAGTGGGAGGTCTTTCGCCCGCCTGATCTGTGAGGGCGCACTGAAGTGCGGCTTGGGACTGGCAAGAAGATTCTTCTTGACCCCGATCACGCCCAGAAGAGACAATCTTCTTCTTTCCTGATGAAAAGACTTTTGACGTCAACAGGCGGAATGACCGCTCCCTGTGGCTCGATGGCATGGAGGAAGACCCCCCCCCCCCCCAGGCTTGCGAGCGAGACCAAACAGACTGCCTTGACAATGTTCCTTGGCATGATGGCATCAACTGGGCAATGTCTCCCCCCCATGTAGTGATTCCATGGGTCCGGCAGGTCTTGATCCCCTAAATGTCCTCAGGACAGCAGTTTTGAGGCCACCTGATGGCCGGCATGACTATGGAGATCTTGATGAGAAGGGTGTGGAAATTTTATTTAGTTTTGTGTCGTACAGTTACGATAGTTGCTGAGTAGAAGCCATGATGTTTGGTCCTCTCGGGGGATTGCATACGGGGGGTGATGTAAAGGGGGATTATTCTTTTAATCTTCTGGTACACGGGAATAATTTGAGAGTGGGCCAATGAAGTGTTATTTAATCTGCATGTCAGAAGAGACAGGGACAAAATTGCAGTAAACTTAAGCTAAGTCTACTTTTGAGTACTAAGAGTTCATGCCATTGGGCTCGAGGAGCAACGTGCGCCGTCAATCTTACAGCTAGACTTAGAACTAACGTTAAGAGAATCCGAATGAGGTCAAAAATAAAAAAAAATGAGCTGAGTACTGGATAATCTGGAGTGAGTACGAGGTAAAGCTTAAGAAATATGGCATAAAACTAGAACATAGGACCAAGAAACACAGAAAGTGAGTGTATTCCTGTCTTCCCTAGGTTGTCTCAGGTTGCAGCCAAGTTTCTGCTCGTCCAAGGAACCTGAGTTCCCTCTGAAAGAGTTTTCAGTGCTGCTGGAGCAATAATCTCTGAGAAGAGGAGGCGCCTCCCAGAAGGAAATGCATCAACTCTAAATTTTCTCCACGCAAACCTGCCCTAAAAAAATACCCCAGGAGTGCAATGATATCATGATACAAGAGCTACAAAATACGTGCATTTTTCAGTGAAAAACCTCCTTCCTTCTTTCTCTATGTGTGCCTGAAAAGGCTTCTCCGTTAAATCATATTTCTGATGCCCAGCCCGGCCCGTAGCCAAAAACCTCGGCCCGCAAGCATCCCTAATGGACGAATGCTTTGGTCTAAGTACGCCAGCTCAGCCCCAAGTCAGCAGTACAAGAATCCACCTCAAAAACCAGCAAAAGAGACGGTTTTCGAGTAGCGCTGGGTCTTACATATTAACATAATACAGTACAGCATCCAACAGAATAGCACGAATGCTCAAAATGTGTGCGTACGCACGTACACACAAGTATGGGAGATTAACACAGAATGCACGGTCAATGTACATCACTGTTGATCGAGCTACTCTGACCCAACGTTGATCACGCAGAAAGCACAACTCAATGCGGATGCCTCGAAATTCATTCTTGCATATCAAACTGAGACACGGTGTGTTTTTTCCACCGATCCGACGTTATCTTCATGATACTTGAGCGCTCTGCTCAACATTCCTCTACCTTCTGCACTTCTTAACTCTGCTTGCTTTTTACATGGATCCGCTACTCATCCGTACAAGTCATTTAAAGGCCAACAGTCTTAAAATAGGTGTCCTCCTCAGTGAGCAAGACTTCCTAAGATTTAGATTATGATTAAGACCTGGTAGAGACTCTGTAAAAATCCTAAGACTCTGTCGAGAGCTAAAGGAGAAGCAACTGCGCGTTCAAGGTCATCTCCAGGATAACTCGTATGGACCATGAAGAATCTGAAATGCAGATTGAACATTGAAAAGTTATGACTGTTCCGTATGAGCTGCCAGTCCAGTGGGTGGGCATTGTTCATAAAATACATACGGGAACAAATAAAGGCGAGTTTAAAGAAACCCTGTCAGACGCAAGAGAGAGAGAGAGAGTAGTAGCAATACAGTGCTAAGGAGATCAAATAAAGGGACCGCTTGCCCTTGCTCAACGTTGCACCTGCTCCACGAACGCGTACTCCGCGTGCGTCGTGATCAAGCTGCAGTCCAAGTGTGAGTGCCCCTTTCAGACATACGCACATGGGTGTATGTACGTGCTTGTACGTGCGAACATAGAACAGTTCGTTTGTGTATGTGTGCTTACGTTATGTTCTGTGTACGAACAGTCCATAGTTTAATCTCTGATAAGGAAACACGCCCGGGGCTCGAGATAAAGGCTGTCCCCAGAATTTGGGCCTCGTCTTCGTCGTAGTTGTTGTGGTTTTCATCATGGGCTGGGAGCTCGAGCTGACGGACGCCGTCTACAACAACGACGCCGAGCTAGTCAAGCAGTATCTGCAGACCAAGGAGGTGAAGAAGAGCATCGGTGAGCTCCTCGACCAGTGTCATATTTTCTGCCTCCATTGATATCTTTAAATTATTCTCATATACGTGGGTCTCGCTCGTGTTATCAGGTGGATTTGCATAAAAATATAGCAAAGTCTACGTAGGAGAAGAGTTTACATGACCTCGAGAAAAGCGAATTCTCCAATAATGTCAATATCCCCTAGTCGAGGCAGGATTATTGGCTCATGCATACGTGCGGGCATTGTTTTTGTGGGGACGACAGCGGAATTTTGATTACATCACCCCGGACAGTAGGAGAAGGGAGGAAGTGCCTGAGTGACCCCGGGGGTCTCTTTGGGCGCGTGTGCATGACCCAAATTTGAATGGCTCTCAGTGAATCAGCCCCTACGTGTTCTACGTAGGCCGCCAGGAGTGGAACTGGGCGGAGGCTCCCTTGCATCGGGCGGCCGCAATCGGACGCAACGACATCCTCAAGCTGCTGGTGGAGGCCGGCGGCAGCCTCAAGAGCTTCTCCATCCACGACAATGACGACAGGCTGACGTGCCTGCATTTGGCAGGTAAGACTAGCGGTGCAACCTCATTCGTTGCTCGTTCAGGGTGCCATTCTGGAATTACTCCTTAACTTTATAATTGAGTCATTAATTAGTCGTGCTACTCAGCAGCTCTTTAAGAGTGCAAGTGTTAAATTGAAAAGTACCGAATAGTTCGGGGTCGCTTGGTCCAGTGACTCGAACAGACTCACTTTAAGACAGAGGCTTAGTCAAACATTCAGTCATGGTAGCGTCTTTTATAGAGAGATAGATGATTGTGCAATGTGCTATGAATTTATTCACTATCATAGTGATTCCCCCCCCCCCCCGTGCAGTCTGGCCTAATCAGACCGTCTGACTGCTGCTCAGTGCTACCGGCTTATATATTAGTTCTTGCTATGTATCATTGTTCTATAAACGAATGTCTTACCTGAGGTGTTCTCGCCGCAGTTTGGTGCAATCAGGCTGAGACCGTCCGACTGCTACTCCAGCTGGGCGCCGACCCCAACCTGGCCGGCACCTGGCTCGACTACACCGGCACGCCCTGGGACTTTGCCCAGCAGTACAAGCACGGAGCCATCATGGAGGTGTTCAAGGAGTTCGACAACGAAGGTCGCTCCGGCACAACCTTGGGATCGCCTGGATCAGCACTGACTATGAGGGCCAGATTCGGTGAGTTCGGGGAGCAGAGGCGGCCACTAAAAACCAATCATTCTGCAATTCTTTACGGTATCTGTACATGGAGACTTAGGAATTCTAGGTGATGAAGCTCAATCATTGATTGGACATTTTAGGTCACCTTCCCTTTTTATCGGCCATAGGAATTTTTCAGAATTCCCAGAAATGTCGCTACTTTTCGCACTCCGAGATCTTGTACAATAGACTCCAACTATAATGACCCTCTCGGACAGAGCCAAAACTGTAGTGTGTTCTGATATATGGTGTGAATTAGAACATGCCATAATATGTTAGCATAAGCGGTGTATGATTACGACCGGAGCCTAAAAGTCTGCTTGCTCGACAGGAGCTAACACACCCCAAGTGGTGACTCGAGTGAGCACGTCAGCCATCTTGACGGGGCTGGAGAACCTCCCGCTGAAGGAGAAGGCGCTGAGGAAGGCTCAGGAGCTGCAGAAGAAGTTCACCAAGGCCGAAAAGAACCTTCAGGTGCGCGATTTTGTTTTGCAAAACTCTCAAATCATTGGATGAAGGTAAAAAGGACAATTCCAGGAGTGCAAGCGTCAAATGGCCATCGCCGAGAAGGACGTGTTCGATATCCAGACCAATCCCTACTTCTTGAGTCTGGACGCGATCGACGAGCTGACCATGGAGATCGAGGAGTTGAAGGTGTTCTCCGTGGAAGTGAGGAGGGTGCTGAGAGAGGAGGGCCAGACGGCCTCGCACTCGCCCAATAGATACGAGCAGATTCCTGAGCGGGGCCGGGTCCAAGGCCGACGGGCCGAAAGAGAGAGGTCGTCCTCGTCGCCCAGGTGGAGGGAGGAGAACGGCGACGTCTGATCTACTGTGACTCTGTGTATGTGCGTGGGTGCATATGTATATTGTATACAAACATACGTGATGTGTACATGCGAATGTACGAGCATGGTACGTGTACAGTACTGTAGAAACAAGACGAAGACACTCATCAAAGTCCAAAGGCCGCTGCTTGACCTTTAAAAAAGGTCACGCGTGACCATTTCATACATTGCCGACGGAGAGGTCTCCAAGGTCACCCCAGCTGCCTACACCGTTTTTTAAACTTTCAACAATGACTTTAATTACTCTTTATTACTGGCGTTTATAAGTTTACATCAGTTTTTTTCGTCTCTCTCAGAGTCACACAATAGAAGACAAGGGTAAAGCTGCGAGTTGCGCGTACGTGGAAATCACACGCACGCGTCAAGTGTCATACCAATGTGTGTTTGTAAACTGTACAATATGTACATACAGCAGTTATGAATCAGCGAGTCTGAGCGCAGAGTGCGAATAAAGAGAGCCCGCAATTTTTTTGCGCATATTTGAGCACAGGGGGAACGAGGGTTACGTTCGACGTACGAGCACCTGACGGGATCGAGATTTTTCATCGTGGCAGAACTTTCTTGCAGAGAACAAAGCTGATGAGTCCTGAATCTTTGTTCCCTGTGCGCATGCGCGCAGGCGGAGCCCCACTTCAAGCAGATGGCGTCGTTGCCGCCGTCGTCAAGATCAACCACATGGATCGTGTCGGAAGAATCTTCGCGTTCTTTTCTCTGCCCAAGCTGACGAAGAAGATAGATTGTTCGGTTCCTCCACAGCTCTGACAGGAGTTCTGTCTCCAGTCTCCTCCGGACTCTTCAACACGCGTGCTGGTCGTGACATCGTGCCCGTCGGAGTCGCTTTGTGCCTTGCCCACGACGTCCGTGTCCTCGTCGGGTCGAACGAGCAATGACAACGATGTCGACACCGTCTAATGCATCAAGTGCGAGGTCCGCATGTCCGTCATTCAGTCCGATCACCCAATGTTGCAGGCGCTCCAAAGGCCCCAAAGACTTGGGGGGGGGGGGGGGCCAACCAAGCAACAGTAGTTAGTAAATATAGGTTCTAACTTTTTATCTAAGCATTTGTGATTCTTACCATGTTGTGTCGTAATAACATTAAAAGTCACCTCAACCCACCTTTTTAAGCAACCTCTCCCCATCACCCACATCCCCCCCCCCCAAAAAAAAAATCTGAGCAGTAAAACACCAAGTTTTTAAGTGCTCAAATACATTCATTTCTGTTTAAAAAAGCATCATTTACCAGACCAATATTGCCACCTTGACAGGTTTTCAGGGAGGTGCGAACCCTGTTCTCGAGCATGCATTAGAGGTAAACCAAGTAAGCATAATAACATAATGCACAGATATAATTAATTTTGGGAGTGAGCATCAAACATATGAGTGGGCGCTTCAAGCAGCCTGTGATATATGTACTATTTCTTTAACTTTCTGCCATTTGCAGTTTGGACCCTGTCATTGACGAGGAGGGATGGGATTTTCATGTTCACATTTCTGTTCAAAATGCCGCCAGATAGTGAATATTTGTGGACTGGATACTTTCTGTACATATTTGTAAAAGCTACGTAGAATCTGTTAGTCCGCCTGCACTGATCGTCCCCGAACTTGGTCAGCGGACACAGGACTGCAACTTATACTCACTGCACGAGTCGTACATCTTGGCAACGCCTTCGACGGCGACTGTGGCAGCGGCGAAGGCGATCACGGCGACGATGTCGTAAGCGCGTGCGTGGATGGAAAATTTGAGGACGATTTGGTCCACAGGTAGGACACCCACAAAGCACTTGATACTGTTGCTACTTTACCTCTCAGCAGCGAGAAGTGGAGCGTGTGAGTTCTAGTTTTAAATGAATAAATAATCTTACGCAAAGAAGCTCTTACTCTTGAATATATTCTTTGTATATGTATATTTGTATATTTTTGTATATTTGTATATTTTTACTGCTCTATTCGCTAGCGGCGCATTCTCACCAAAAGTATCGTAAGTTCAATAATTCTTCACCTCCTCTTCTTCATTCTCCCCTCACCAACTTTTCAATTCTTGCGAGCCACACCCACGTCATTAGGCCCCTCCGTCGTCCCTGTCTTCGGGTGAAAACCGCCCGGACTTCCCCGAACGGGTCCTGGCTCGCCCCCCCCCTCTCCATACCGGAGAAAATGACGGACATCTTCGTCCGTCTCCTCGTCGATGTCCACTGTGAGGCCCTGGATTCTCGCCAGACGAAAGAGGACGGCCCGGATGTCCATATCCTCGGTGTACACGGGAACGAACCCCACCGGCAGGGACCTCACCGACACACTTCCGGTCTCGGGGGTCACCTCCATGATGCGGCATTGGCCATCTCCCTGCATCAAAAACCCTTTGCGGACGTCTCCTATGAACGAGAAAAAGACTAATAAGAACTCGATCAGCTCTAGGGAGAGAGCTCTGGGCAACATCTTCATACCGGCCGAGTTGTGTCTGGACTGCGTCGGAACGTCGCGGGCCTGGGTGTTTCTGGCCATCACGAACCTGGCATCGTGGAGGATGTACTTCTGTCGGACCCGGAACGCACAAGTCGCCCCGGTCCTCGTTGCGGACGATCCCCCGGGCCAAAAACCCGCTTCATCGCTTTGGTGATGAGCTTCTTCACCGCCTCACACGGTCTCTCAGGAGTCCGGAAGTCTCGGAAGACTTCCTTCAAAGCGTCATCCGGGGTGACGACCTTGCCTCCGTCCCGGGCGTAGATGAGGCGGCAAAGGAACTCAGCGGCGGAAAGGTCGTTGTTCATCTTCGTGTCATGGTTGGTGCAGTCGATGACCGGAGTCCGCGAAGGCAAGGAAGCCGTAGCCTTGCCGCGAAGGTACAGTAGGGGTGGAGCGGGAAATCACCCGGGCCTGTGAGCCCGCAACCCGCATGTCCAGCCCGCGGTCTGGGCCCTCTGTGTTTAGTCTATGACAAAATGATTATGATAGTCCAAGACTGCGCCTCTGGTTATTGATAAGTAGAAGAGAGGAATATTGCTGGAGCCTACAACCTACAGCCCGCATTTTGTAAAACCTACCCGAGCCGTCGTTTTGGCCAGCCCGCTCCATCCCTAAGGTACAGCTGTGACTGAGCGGAGTCTTGAGAGGCACCGGAAGACCTAGACCTCCTGAATTAACTGGCATTTGCGCAGTCCTTCTGGAGTAACCAGCGTGCAGCTGATTCTTAGCGTGTGCACTGCATTCAATATGCGACTCTGTTCTGATAGCGATCTCGTTCTATTTGGTCTGAGATCGCTCTGGTACTGTCTACATTGTGGGCATTTACGCTTGTGCAGGAGGGCGAAAAGTTAAGCAACAATTCTGATTTGGTCCCCATGATTTGGACCCCCTATCCACAGGCCTTAAATTTGTACAGTCATTGTGCAACTTGTATGGCAGCACAAATTACAATGTGATTCAAATTATAAGGCCCGCAGAGGCTTTGTCCCCCCCCCCGGAAACGAGGCCAACATGATGAACAACAACATCAGGTACATGATCAGAGAGCTCTGTGGAACCGGCCAGTTGACAAAGGGAGGAGAAGGACCTTTTTTGACTTACACAGTGCTCCTCCAGCACTAAATTCTCCTTGATCAATGGGTGTCATAAATTAAATGGTGATAAGTTGTTATCATGGACCTCATTGCAGCCCCCACTGACCTCGGTGCAGTAGCTTGGAGAACACCTCGAAGAGCAACTGGGTGAGGCGCAGGTGAGTGTCTAAAGTCTTGATCATTCGTTACTGTCCTTTTTACATTTGGACTGCAGTTGCAGTCCAAGCTGACTTTTGCCAGCAGTCATTGGGCAGTATTTCCATCATCTCCGTGTCATCTTGTCTGCCAGCATGAGAGACAAGAGTAACATGCATAGCTAGATGTTACAATACTTAGAGAGAAAAACCCAGATATGGACCCGAGTCGCCGTTTCAGAACGTCCGCTGGGCCTCCCAGCCTGTCTCAGTGTCCTCATCAGGAGTTGAATGTCTACATCGAGGCTGGACGTAATTGCGTCCCTGTCAGTCCGCAGCACACCCGCGCTCGCAGGGCAGCGAACCCGGACGAGCAAAATCCATGTGTGCCTTGTCAATCAGTGTCGGGTGTCAAACAAAGCAATGGGCCTGAACAAGGGAGACGTAATAAAGACTTTGGCAGTTTTGGACAGACAGGCAGTGTTTTCTGCCCCACCTTTAAAGATCATGTCAGATTCATGATTAAAGTATGATCATGCGTTGTCTGTTTGTCACTGGCGGAGGTCTTTGGCCCGGGTTATTATAAGACCCTTCCTGACCTCGCCCGTCAGGAAGATTTGACATGGATTTCAAGGCCAAAAAATAAGGTCAAATCATCTGAATGTGTAGTGAGTAAGACTGTTGACCTCAAGAGACTCAAAGTCCACCTCCAATCCCCGGATGACCAGCCCCATTCCAAAGGACAGCCTCATGCCAAGTTCGGGCCCTCTAGGTCGAACGGTGAGGAACACACAAACAGACATTCCATTTTTACATTGTACGTTTGTACATGGATACTTGAACATAGATTTGCTATTTAACGATTTGACCTCAAGTTGCGACCTCCAATGACCTCTGAGGTCAGATTTGACCTGCCTATATTCTTCCCTGGGTAAGTAGACAACGACATGCCAAATTTGGTCCAGATCAATCCAGTGGTATGACTGTGCATAGAGGATAGATAAAGAAACGGACTCTTTTATATATTAAGATAAGTAGACGTCTTCTTCCTAATCAATAATAAAGGTACGAATTGCTTACTTTAAGCAACCGATCAATCGGATGAATGGAAATTTCCTACATCTGGAGAGTCTTCAAAGTCTCGAGATTCTGGTTAGAGGTAGTTCAATGAAGAGATTTGATGAGTTGCAAATCATCACGGTGATTCGACCCACCTCTACAATTTATCACCTTATGCAGGTATGCAAATGAATAGGATTAAGTGGAACTTCCTACCTGATGCAACTAAATGGACCGGATACAGTTGGAACTTTCCCACCCCAAATCAATCAGATAAAAAGTGACTTTCCTACCTTGTGCAACTGACTCTGCCGGGGCTGCGATGAGATGTGTCTTTATTTAGAGGGGTCTTTTAGAGAAAATTACGCTTAATTATCCCCTAAGAACCACAAGTGCAGGTGACCACGAGTTTGCTCACGGCAAGATTGTCGATTCAATCATCCCCTCACGTCACTTTTGCCGTTAGTCCCCCTTGGCAGGGGCATTTTTTCACCCTAAAACAAGGAGGTTTTCTTTTCATTTCCTGAGAGTTCTTTGGCAATTTTGCATTGCACTTGCGTAAGAGCCTCACCGTTGTTCGCATACCTGCAGCAGTTCTTCTTCTTGTACAACTCCATCCCTGCCTGCACTTGCACGTGATTGACTTTCAAGGATGGCCATTTTTTGTTCTTCCCTGCTTTATTACAGGTATGACCAAGTCCGCACGTGTGCTATCAATTCTGCGTACGTCTGTACGCACTGCGCGTGCGTCACCATGCATGAACGGACTGATTTTGTGTCTGCCATTTGATTGAACGCGTTTCTTTGACCACAGAAACGATGACGAATGGAGAGGAGGAAAAATGTCACTTTTTTCTAAACGGTGGCAAAATCATTTCCTTGACCCCCCCGACGAAGATTTGTCACTTGCCCGCTTAAAAAGTACAGTTTTGCACCGAAATTTGCTGCACTGGATGGAGACTGCAGAACAGCAAAAAACGGCAGGCTAAGAATGAGTCTGATGGACGTACAGGGTGGCTCAGGTCAACTGTATGAGGCTGGCGCAACAGGCATGAGGAGGAACTTGCTATATTTACAGTTGTGTCATCGGGTGCTTGGGTCAGCTGATCAAGACCAGTGACTGTAGTAATCAATGGTACTGTAGACTTCTCCATGGGGAACCCTGGATACTGCACTGTTTTGCAGCACTTATGTGCTCTTCGCCACAGGACATAACACAGAAATTGTAACTCCTCAAAGTGTCAAGTAAGATGAGATGCAACAGAAAGTTTAAGTCTGCGCAAGTGTATTAATCCTAGTTCTTACAGGTCCTTGCTCGTCTTCGCTGTTATGAGGATGATGAACAAGTTTTAAAACACTGTTTCTTCCATTGTTGCAGCATCCTTCAAAGTTTGCAGTTCATGACTACGTAGAAGTGGAGATGCATGAGCAACGTCTCTCTCTTCTTTATTTCTGCACACTGGCAATGTTCTGACAAGACCGTCTTTACCCTTGTTGACCATCGCTGGAGACTCGCTAGATTCTAGAGTCTGAACTCAGCAGGTGCTAGATTCTGGTGTCTGGACTCATCAGGAGCTAGATTCTAGTGTCTGGACTCAGCAGGTGCTAGATTCTGGTGTCTGGACTCATCAGGAGCTAGATTCTAGTGTCTGGACTCAGCAGGTGCTAGATTCTAGTGTCTAGATTCGAGGTGCGCACACCTGAACGTGAAGACGAGCAAGTATCGCTGACGTCGCATGTCCGTCAGACTTATTTTCAACAAAAATGCTTGCATCCTCTACATTGCCATTATCAGACAACTCCAACCTGACCAATCCTCCCATGACTCCAGATTCCCGACGTCAGCCCTTGTGGAGGTTGCGCACCTTCAACCTTGAATGGGCGCCATGAGCGCTGTAAAAGTCTAGAACTTTACAAACTCATTAGCATTGTGTCTCTGCAAAACACTAAATTGCTTAACACTCGAAGTTGTTTTTAATTTATAGTTTGAACAGAAGCATGTCGAATTCCAGGTCATGACGGCAGAAATGACGTCATCATGTCGCAATCATTTGGGCCGAACAGGTTTGTCACTGCCCGGAGATCATCTCCTTGAGGTCTTCCTCCATGTATTCGCGGAACACTTCCATCTTGATGGGGGAGACGACCCCCCTAACCTTCAGCCCATCATGGCAGCAAAGCTGTGCGTGTCGTATCGAATGTCGAGAAACCGATTATTGAGGGAATTTCGCAGTCTTAATATCGAACTCGCGCGAATTGAAGCCGCTATCGAGTTGCGGCCGCTCTCCAACAGAAGCCGCCGCTGGTCTGCCATACGTGGAAATGGCAACCGCTCTGTAACAGAAACTGCGACCACAATTCAGTGGTTCCCAGAGCAGACCAAAGCAAGTTGCCCAGATCTAGCCTGGTCAGGAGAGGGAGACTCCTGTAGAAGAAGCTGATGCAATTGGACTTATAGCGAGTACATATGATAAAAAAAGAGTGATCTTCTGTGAGGGTAAAAAGAAGCACTGTAAGAAAATCCACCAATTGCATCTGCATGCCAATAGAATCCTCATCAGCAGTCAGAAGAATGTGGCAACAGTAACCGCTCCCCAATGGTAGCTGCTGTCCAAGAGAGTCGGCAAAAACAGTCGGGAGATTAAAATGGTAACTGCGGTCTCAATTTGCGTGAGTACAGTTTCAAGAAGGCTGGGTCAAAAAAAGAAAATTTTGGAATTAGACTGAGTTGGTTAACTAATGCCAAATGATGAAAATATGATAAATGGATTCCAAAAATTTCTTTTTCAACCCTCTCCATGGCAATAAGGTTTTACTGTAAAAGTCCAGTGCATGACAAAGTAACTCAGATTTTGATAGCCCCGTCACTAAGTTGTTAACACTTTATTTTTAGTTTCATTTGACTTCAGCACTTTAGTTTAGCATGTGGAAAGTAACTAAGTAGGTTCACATCAAATTGGTAATGTTGACCTAACATCTTTAAGTATATAAAAAACTTTGAAGGCAGAGAGGGGACTACTCAAAAAGTAGTTATTTCTTCATTCTATTTGACTACAAGGTCTTCAAGTGAATTCTTGCAATAAATCTTGGACGTCATAAGAGAATAAAAAAGTTAACGCACGATTTCCGGAATATTTCCCCGCTTATTTACTGTCTAGTGGGAAATATTCTTGCACTATGTTTCCCTCACCACTACAATCCCCCCCCCCGAGGGACATATTGTGAATCACCACTCTTAGACTTGCCAATGCTGAGGGGGTGCTCCATCCTGAGTCCGATTCTGCTGACTCACATTCAGTTGACTCACCTTTGAGCTGACACAAGTCGGTTCACCTCTTTCAACCACTTGGGAAGTGTCAAGAAAGCGGGAAAACATTCCAGAAATAATGCATTAAATTACAAAGTAACGATGCATTATATGTACTATATTGACCCTCTTTGGACTTGACACCACTCACTTGGGTCATTTTATATCCCTTGTGCTGTCGAGTCCAACTTGGGTTCATATAGCACTACAATATGCGTCGTTAATATACAGTTACAACCTAGCCAAGTATATGGTATAGCGTTTAATGACAAAAAATAGAATATAGTACCCTATTTAGCAACTACGAGGGATGGACCCTGTAGGTGACCTCACCGAAAAATGGAAAGTCAAAGATCTTTTCTATGACAAGTGGAAGACGAGGTGGTCTGGTCTCTCCACTTG
>JAAUXU010087720.1_pt1 | contig 30887 bp, 31 predicted proteins | sample 7278151 | NCBI WGS metagenome assembly JAAUXU01 (sample SAMN14350113, study PRJNA611818) | marine sediment metagenome | isolation source: surface marine sediment (1.8m) | place: French Polynesia: Moorea | collected 2018-08 | reverse complement strand
GTAGATTTCAGCTCTGGTGGCTGTCAGAAGCTGCCAAACTGGGTGAAAATCACTCACCAAAATGCTGACTTGCTCCAGTTTGTCAGAAAAATATTTTACAGCAAGTCCTGAAAAAAATTACAACTTTTTTTACAGTATTATGCAACTTTAAATGCATTTGGGCATAGCTAAAACTCCTTTTTTTCTCTTACATTAGACTACAAAGTCTGCAAATGGTACGTAGTGACAAATTTTGGACACCCACGGGGAATTCCAATTTTTGACCTAGCCTAATCTTCATCGTTTCCAAAATTTTCATTTTTTCTGTTTCCAAATGCTTTTTTGAGTGTTCCTATTAAAGTCATCAACTTTTTTTAATAGACACGATGTTTGATGGAAAAGTTATGGATTCTGAAAAGTTTAATATCACAGTGCAGTGTTGCAACATCACAGGCTCCGCTATTGACAGCAGCACAGTTACAGAAGAACTTCAATGTGCAAAACAGTTGATGAAACCTGACTGATGCAAGCCTAAAACAATGATAATGTAAGCAGTTAAAACTTTCATCTTTGCAGGTTTTTAGTGGTAAATTAAGAAAATTTTCTAATGGGGGCACAGACAAATTTTGCAAGAAATGGCATAATGCAGACTTTGCACAAAGCAGCAAAAAGAGGTGTTTTTGTTGTTTTTCAGTATCAAATGTGCAGTTTTCTCTCATCAATGGGATCTTTCTTAGTTCAGGATGAAGTGCGCAAGGTCCATTTCTCCGATTCCCACCCACTTTTTCAGTTCAGGAGATATTTTTTCACTGCTTGTACGAAAGAACTGTTTATGTCGTTAACTTCACTGTAGTTAACTAACTCTTTTTGATGAAACTGGTCGAATTGTGGGCATGAGTCTGTGAATGCAGAACAATTGTCTTTCGCTCAGCTTTTTTTTTTGATCGCTCAAAAATTCAGAATTTGCTGGTAAAGAGCAAATTGCACTTTTTTTTAATTATCCCATGGTAGAAGCCATTAGCTGGGTTTTTTTTGTAAAATCTGAACAGAAGAGGAGAAATGCTCAAAAAATTGAAAAACGCTTGAAGGGTGGAGAGGGCAGACTCCTCCCTGAAGGGGGCACGGCAATGCGGATCCCCCTGATGTTAGAAAAGTTTTTGAAACGTTAGTAAACGTCAAAAGTACTGACATGAACGCATAAACTTGTTGGCTAGGGTACCACGTCAATTTTACATTCATATAGTAAATATACAGGAAAGTGCTTAAAATTTCGATAGCCCGTATCTTTTTGTGACGCATCTTTTGAAATGTGAACTTTCTGTCATGTAAGTTTGCTCTCAAATGACGTAAACAAAACTGAAAGTTCTGTGAAAGTACGAGTGAGCTTTCTCAAATGTGGGTCTCTTTCTTACCAAAGTCGTACTAGACTAGCGGATGACTCTATAGAAACTCTGCACTCTCAAAACTTACTTCTGTCATGAGAAAGGAAGCATGAGATCAAAATTGTATGCACAGATGTTTGTGTGGACTTCCTGGCACTAAATCATGAGAGAGAACCCGAAACGCACCCGGGCACCCAGGTGTTTGGTCCCAAGACCCGACTCTTGGAGCATTACAAAATCCGTTCTGCCGTAGGCGCGCATAATTTCACCTTACCAATACTTACACTTCAGTTTCTCCTCCCTGCCGTTAAGCTTGTTCTTCTCCGCCTTCTTGTTGATCGGTCGGAAGTGCGCCAGCACGCGGACGAAGTCGCAAAAGTTGACGACCTCGGTCTCTCCATTCTCTGCGCATGCCGAAGTTGAGGAGGGCGTCTTCGAATCTCTGAAGAAGGCATGCACGATGCGATCGCCCAGAGGGTTGATGGCCAGCTCGGGAATCCGCAGGAAGTCCTCCCGAGTGAGGTAGCCCTTCTGCTGCTTGTCCAGGGAAGTGAAACGACTCCACAGCCGCTCAATCTGATTTGCAGTGACTTTAAAGGAGCAAAATGTGACACTTTATTGATCCCTTCGAGCGTGCGCGCAATGTGTGCTTCTTACAGCCAGTATCCCTGGCGATTTCTGCTATGTTCTCCTCCTGGAGCAGAAGTGATGACCGCGAATTGCCCATGGTGAAGTCTTGAAATTTCTTCTATTTCATCAGATCTATTTCTTCAGATACGCAGTAATGTAACGCAGAGAACGTCCCCTGCTCCTCACTATGACGCACCTAATATGTTGCTCCTCTTGTTGCTCAGCTGCAGACTGCAGTGGACTGGGTGTGGAGGGACGGCAGCAGCAAGTTATCATGCGACTTCCTTGATTCCTCTGGTACTTTGTACGAAGGAATGGAGGCAAGAATGCTGGAAGGCAGTAGGCAGTAGGCACCTATAGTCCTGAGTGTGGGGTATAGGCCTAGCGCCAGCTGTCGGTGTGTGTGTGTGTGTGTGTGTGTGCGTGCACCATAGACCAACTCGTTCTCTATGGTGTGCGATGACAGAGACACTCCTTCTCCTGGAACACGTACTCGCCGCTTATGATGACGGTATGTAGTTTGCGTATTATGTAAGTCGTATTGCGCGAGCTCAGAAAGATCTGAATCTGCACTGGGCGCCTTCAAGAAGGAGAAGGGCTGGTCCTTGGCACGTCTGACCTCGGCGGGAAATTATGGTTAAGGTATCACACAACCTCTACACAACAAAACAGCTTACTATCTCTAAAGGTCTGGGACTTGCGCGTCCGGCTCGAACATGGCGGGATTGCTCATCCAGGTGCGCACACGACCCTCGATTAGTTTTCGGTGTCGTGTCGGTGTCGCCGAGAGTCTCTCCAGTAGCTCCTTGCACACCTACGTCACCAAATATCAGCAACCGAAGAGAGAGGAACCGAAGACGCCCGAGAAGCCGGAAGAGCGGAACTGGCTTCAAAAGCTACTGATCAAGGATCGTTCCGACTTGTACAAGCGGCCTTCGGACGAGGAGATCCGCCGGAAGAAGCTGCCGCCGAACACGCCGAACCTGATGCAGAGGCTGAAGAGGAGCAGCACTCACATGTTCTACGAGAGCGACCCTAAGGGAGGATACTACTTGGGAAAGACGGGCACGGTGAGGGCGTATAGTAATGGGTTAAGTCAAGCAAGTATCTTCTATCTGTACCTTGTGCTTCAAGTAGGCTTTCCGACGGTCATATTATTAAAATGAATGGGGAAAATGGGAGGGTTACAAACGAGCATGAGCATGCAACTTGGCAGATCGTAGGAGAAGTATGGGGGGAAGACAAGAGGGGTAACATGTGGACGATCATCGCACATCCTAGTTTACCACACTGTGATAACTCACGCTATGCGTGCCTCTTCTTGCAGTGGAGAGACTACGCGGAAGACGTCGACACCAAGACAGCGTTGAAGATATCTTATAATTATCTGAAGGAAAATTTTGCCATGTTGAAAGAGGAGCTGAAGGAAGATAAGTTCAAAGATGACCCCAGGCCAAGTGAGTAACCAGATGTAAAATTAACTTTCCAGATTTAGCTGCCATCTCCAGCTGTGTTTTGTGCGCGTGACTGTGGGTAGGTGCCTGCATGTTTACAGCAGCTACGAGATGTCTAGACAACATAGGTACCTGATACATATGTGATACTTCTTTCTCCTCTGCTCGTCAGACGACACCCGCGTCGTGTGGAAGTTTGACTCTGAAGAAGCCCTGAAGAAGCAATGGGTAACTACCGCGGACAGCGACTGGGGAGAGGGTTACAGCTCGTGCTCCTTATCTTTGTCTCCAAGTGGGAAGACCGCGTTATTCTCAGGCGAGCTTAGCACAAGGGTGCCTCAGGATGGCAGGCTGGTTAAGGCGGGATATTGCACTCTAAATTCTGTCAAGCAAAGGAGGGCTTTCAACAGATACAAAGATCTGGTACAGATATATTCCACGTTACTCGACATCAGTGGCATGCATCCCAGGTGCATTCTAAGTTAACATTTATTCACTGTCGAAGGAATTCTGGATGTTCAGCGACTTGGTCCTGAGGGTCCGGGGTGACGGTCGTCGATACCGCATCATCCTTCAAACCCCAGAGTTCTTCGACCTTACTTGGTTCCAGCTATACAGCTTCCCCCTTTTTACCAGGGGAGGTCCATACTGGCAAGAGGTCAAGGTAAGAGACCTGGCTGTAAACACTCAAAGCCTCAACTCTGACGGCCATTCCACCAACCCTCACCGCGACAATGCCTCACTCCAGAACAATGGCAAGGGCAACATTTTCACTGCCTCACTTTCATTTTCACTGCCCATTGCCTCACTTTCCTCACCTCCCACCAATTTTTTGCACCTCATATCACATCTCAGAGAGACAGAGAATTGAACCATTGAGGGCTGGGTTGAGCCGGACTCAGTTCCTCTTCCTATCGATATCTTATGAGCAGTGAGGACTTGTAGCGCTGAGGGGTTGTCACCCTACGAATTTCTGACATGTCGTCCATGCTCTGCAGATTCCCTTTTCAAAGTTCTACTTCGCTTATCGGGGCAAAATCCCGGACGACCAGAAGAGGGTGGATCTCGGCCTGGTAAAGTCAGTGGGCATTACGTTGGCCGATCAGACAGACGGACCCTTCTCACTCGAAATCGACTACATCGGCCTCTATCTTCGACGGTTTGAAGCTATCGAGAAGTTTCGGTATGAGTCCTATTACTTCCCGGAGAGGAACTTCAACAGGCCATAGAAGTGGGGGACAATGGAAGTTCGCAGGAACAAGCATCAGTTTTCATCCAGCTCAAGAAACCGTTGTGTGCATACAGTACGCACCGCAAGTCACAGCCGCTACGAAGAAGCCAACAACAGCTGGACATTTGACTTTATAGTTACTTTTCACTCATATAGTCTATCAAGACTCTCAGTGAGCAGTGTAAAATATCAACAGCTGCAACTTCAACCTTTTTTGACGATGCTTTCTCAACTTTTGTGGTGTATGATAGAATTCTGCAGTGGATGCGTTAGAATTCAGTTTGTACCACTGGAGATGTAGCCACCAAAGTCTCGTGATGTACTACCTAATTGTTCTTGATAATACTATGTGGGCCTTGTTGAAACATTATGTCCGAGGAAGGGAAGGTTGTGCCAGCCTGAGGGAGCTCAGAAGATGTATTTAATGCAAATATAGCTGTGTATGCACTCCAATCTCCTTGCCCGACATGTGGGCCGATTTCACAACAACCTGAACAGGGTGCAACGTTGATATTTTGAACATAAAGGGCATAAAGGGCACAACTATCAAACAAGTTTGTGGGGACATAAGGCACCAATATCGGGATGATATGAAAGCTGGTAATGCTTGTGCAATAACCTTTTATGCCTTACGGTCGCAATCCTTGCATCGCATGTTGCCATGTGTGTCATGCGATATAGGCACTGAGAGTCTGAGGCTGAGTGAGACCTTGACGCAGACTAGTGCCCAACCATATCAGCTTTAGTTAGGGAAACAATAAATGATATATTTATTGATTTTTTTTAGTAGCTTTGACTTGTGATGCTTACTGTCGTTCGAGGCTTCGAGGGACGTAAGTGTACAGTCAGTACCTATGTGCCTATGCACGTGGCGCCGAAGCACTTACATTTGTAAAGTTCGGTCTCACGATCAAATCTGCTTAGACGTCTGGTCGCAGTTTGATGTTTTCCTTTCTTTTTTGTGCTGGAAGGTAAATCGTGTGTTGCAAAAAGTGCCAGTGGCGCGAATTTACCTTGTCTGACTTGAGTCGTTCCGCGTAGGTCTCGTCTGCTTTGGCAGATCCTATGTCGTGCGTATCTGTGGAAGTTTCAGCGCGGCCATCTGACACTTCCAGCCCTGTACGGTGTGAGTCATAATGACATAGTGCTTAAATCAAGTCAGCTTTGAGCCCAGTCAAACATATGCATAGGGCGAGTCATATTTTTGCTGAACTCCACTTGACTTTTCCGGACTCACTGCAGCAGTAACAAGGCCCGTCACTCCACTGCCGCGGTGCAGACGCACATGTAGACTCATTTTGGAACAACTGTATTTATATATGTTCTCGTCACTGGTAATTTTCCTGACCGCCAAATGTAGACTTGCCGCAAAAGAGGTGTGCCTGTGTCTCCATAAATAACCAAAGCGTGTCATTTCAGCGGGCAAAACAAGTCTGAGCATTAAAGTAAAACTTGAGGCAACGTTACTGTCATAATATTCATTCAAGAACGACTGAAAATAATGCAGGAAGCTTGAAAGGCTTCTGGTGTCTGGGAAAAATGCAACGACTGCGGAGAAAAAGAGAGGAAAAGGGCGCTAATGAAGTGATCCTCGTATTTCCTTCCTCATGTTACTTTTTAGCAAATGAGTCTATGCACAGAACGATCGTGAAGGTTTGGCTGGCATGTTTGGAATGTACTAAATAGAGTGTACACGAGCCTATACATCTTTTAGCTACGCATTGCAGCGATGCCCTGCGCTGGAGGACACTGCAGTATTTGCCTATGTACAGTATGCATCATACTTCAACAACAAAAATCAATCCTTGCCTCAGGTTTCAGAGCATATCTTCACCAAACATTAAAGGGCTTTATCACCATTATTGATAACCTGTTTAGGCCACTTCGTGACTGGCATTTACTGTACATCTGGTGACCTTAGCGACCATTCGAACATATTTAGCTACATTCGAACTTTGCGGTCAGCAGTAAATTTGTAGCTTGAGTGAGAATTTCCATGATGGTGAGAACGGCGCTCAAGAGAAGTAAAAGCATGGTCATTATGACAACTCTGGTATATTAAGAATTTGTTGTATTGAGATTCGGATGTAATTGTTGATAATAATTAGGAATAACTATTGCTGTACTTATGGTGAGATCACCCAACCTGCCTTCCTGACCTTAGTCCTTAGTTTGTGCATGGACTGCAGTCTTTTATCTGATGCCATAAAGGAGGAGCTAAAGTCACCAAAAAGCAAGAATTTCTTATTTTGGCAAAATATACCTCTCACAGTTTTTCTAGCATACACAATGACTGATGAGCGAGTGCAAATTGAAATGTGTCTAAGCATAATTGGCTTTTTTGAGCGGTCATGAATTATGAGTTTATGACGCATTCTGTACACGCAGTAAGTGCATACTGACTTGTGAACTGAAGTCTACACTACAGTATGCATTACGCTAAGTCTATAGGGCATGTCAAGGTTTAGTCACTTTTAGTGAGCGACTTCTACGTTGCAAGACTCCACCACTTTGTTATGATGAAGTCCGAATGGCCAAGCGAAATTGTACTTGCAAAAAAGAATCCTTTTGTTGGAAATGTCAACTCTGTATGAAATGCATCATTTTTCACTGCCTCTGGTGGTGACTCTGAATGATGAGACAACTGTCACGAATTCGCTTCCTTAAAATACCTTTGTAACTTTAAGTGATAAAAAAATACTAATCTTGCACCTTCAGATCAACCAAGCTAATCATTGGTTTTTAATTACGCCAAACATTACGCCCACGTAAGTACGATCCTGGTATCTTCAAATACTATAAAGTTTTTTAGTGCATTCAAGAGAGTAACTCAAGTCTAGGAAGAAGCTGCACACCCAGAAATGAGAATCTGCCTTATCTCCACATGAGAGTAGAGGTTCACATTCTAACTTACTTCTTCAAGGCACTGCGTAAATTCCTTGTCGAAGCCATCTTCTCTTCCTAGAAGTGTGTGAGGACTTTGCTATGCTGAGAACGCTGTTTTACGAAATGAGATTTACTCATACAATAGAGGGGGAAAAAAAGCTGCTTCTATCTCCGATGATGTTTTGCAGCGTCTTAATTATTCCTTGTAGAGACATTATTCATTACGTGGCACTCGCGTATTGTGGCATTTTCCTTTCACAGCTCCTGTAGTGTCCGCGACTTAAGTTGCGGTGACACTGGGACAATTTTGTGCCGACCCGTGTACAACTTGGCTCGGTACCAAGGTTGCACTTAGCACTGCAGTGCGTGCGCTGTCTGCCCCACTGACGCGCAGATGTGAAGGCAAATTTTGCACAAGTGTGCCAGCACAGACGCACCCCACACCCACAGTGCCTCCTGAGGAGACCAGAGCCCCGCCTGAATTGGTGTTGCTGCCTCCCAATGAAGCAAGCACCACACCCTGACTTTTCCAACGAGCGCACCAAGTGCAAAAACAAGTCAGCCCCTTCCGACGTGGACGTTGTCGTCTCCATCATAGTGCAGTATGTACTGGATGTCAGCAATGTTGCCGGGAACTTCAAGCTTGTGGAGCATCCCTGGGAGGCACAGAGAAACAAGCGTTGTTACTACTTATGCGCGCCCACCTGAGGGAGAAAAAGAAGAAAACCTTGGAAGAAAGAGGAGGGCAGTGGGCGAGAGTGAGAGGGCGCACTTGGCAAGGCTTCGAGGAAGCAACGAACAAGGAAGCGAAAAATTCGATTGGAAATTGACGTGCCCAGATTTTCTGCTTGGAATCCCTTTTTGGCGCGGTGTCCGTGGGAGTTGTTATTAGTTCTGTGTCGACGAGGAATTGATGGACTCCGCATTCATCTTCACAGCATCCTGATGGGGCTGCTAATGACGCTAGAGACAATGGGGCGGATAAAAGTGGGCGCCACCAAAGCTCATTCAATGCTGGTTTGTTTGTTTTCACTGTTTTCCCACTAACCTCACTGCAGAGAAGGTCACGGGGGATAACTGGAATGGCGAAGCTACGGATCACCCGTGACTAGGCTACGGAATGTTGGCAAAAAGACTGAAAATTGAGGTTATAAACGTAAAATGCTCCTCCTGGGACCAAGACTTGGGTAATGAAACTAGATCAGGAAAAAAGTGCAACAGTCAGTGAAACAAAGTGATGCATATTAGTGCATAACTAACTAATAGAAATTAGTCCAATTTCTTGGAAACTATGAAAAAGTGATTGTTGTGAGACTTTTAGCTAGCGAAGGCCCCACCAAACTTTGTGCAAACGTTGCGCAGAGCTGGCCAGAGGTCATGCAATGTTTGCCATGATTCAAACAGTATGAGAACCAAGAAGGGGATGTCTATAAATTAGGCCTTATTTCAAGGTTCACCTCTCGTGCACGCAGCATCAAGTTATGGTACCTCTGCTTTAAGGTCTTGTATAATGCCTCCTCCTCTAACTTTGTTGCAGACCTCTTGGGCATTTTTTCACCTTTTAATCTATGCACCTGCAATGTAGGGTGTGAACTTTTCTACAGTGCACACAAACACAGGTGTTACTCTCTGGTTCTCTTATAGCTCATAGACGTCTTTGATTGAACGGAGCACGTTTAGGTCAATCTTTGATTCAACCGGGGACTTCCATGAGGAATGCTTGCACTGACTGTCCGCTGCATATACACTACTTGCAAACAAGACCAGGCTGCTGCTGTGGTCAATTTGGCCAACTTTAATCAATCATAGACAGCTAAGAGTTCAATCATGCTTGCTTCTATGGCTCAACCGTCCAATGAGGCCTAGTTAATGGGCATTCCTATCTTGGGTACTCATATCGTTTGAATTAGCGCAACGAATGCACGACTTCCTGCCAGCTGTGTACACGGTACCAGCAAAAAACAAGAAATTGTGCAGATGTCAGCTGCAATTTGATGAAAAAGGAGGAAATTTGGAAGAGGATCGTGTAGGACCTGCGTGCAGGTGACATCTTTGTGAGCACCCCGTATAACAAGACCAAGGGGAGAAGGAAGGATCCCCTCAAGTCTCTCTTCAGCACGTCTGACGCCATCGAAATAAAACTGGTCAAAAATCATGCCCACACTTTGTTGATATCCATGAGGTTTTGTCTGCTGCTTGCTCACATTTCGAATCTGTTCAAAGTTAAAAGAAAACCCGATGTATTCCTCCGCATCCCGTAAAAATTGAGGTGAATGATGAATAAAGCAGAGAAATGACCTAAAAACAAAGTCCCAAAATGGCGAGGTCCTTCTTGCGTGCAGCACTGTTCATGTCGATGTTGAAGCAGATGAGTAAGTCGGTCATTCATTCATTCGCCAATTGTGAGAGATAACACAGAACACTTGTTACAGTACATAAGTGCACTCAGCGTGCACTGTACTCATAGTGTGCACAGTAGGTACAGACGAGTCCCTTGCCACGTCTACTGATCACTGTACGGGGAAGTCAACTAGCCGAAATGCCATGCCAGATACAACTCGACAATGTGGTTTCTCTTCCCTGTGATCAGTTTCTGGATAGTCGCATCGTGTCATCAAGGCCAGAGGCAGAGACGCACACGTGCCTACGGTAGGTATATTGCGGATGCTCGAAGTATTAATTTTTGGTGAGCACCATTTACAGGTGTTTGTACAAAACGAAAGCTAAAAAGTTTTAAAATCAAGGTATTATGGAGCACTGGCAGACCCTCGACTGCTCTACGCTTGCTTCATGACGCAAACCTCCCGCGTTGGCCCATACTGACCTTAAAGTCACTAAACTGATGACAAGGTTGGTAATTTTTCTCAAACTTGTATTTACACGAAGACTTGAAATAAATACATACATAAATAACGACATGAGGTTCGACGCTTTCAAACACATACGATGGCACGTCGGAGAGAAGCTATACTAATACGAAAAGTCACAGAATGGCAATTTACATTAGCATGGAAGACCCAACCAAAGCTGCTTGATGCACTGTAAGTGACTTAAGCCTTCGCCAAGACATAACTCCGTTGCCGGGCGGGTGATTCATTGCGCAAAAGTTAAGCCATATTGAGCCGAAATTGATTGTCAAAGGCAGTGATTGAAGAGACTGTTCGCACAAGCATCACCATGACCATTTACGTATAGCAGTACATAAAAGGCCCATTTTGCCAATCAAATCGCCGCTTAATGCCCGAACTTGACTAGAATCAAAAGGAACAACGAGGTATGAGCGATGAGAAGAGGGTGGCGAAAATGCTGTCTGATCGGCCAAGGTGTGTGCCTTCATGCCAATGGGTAAATTGATTCCGTCATGTACGTACGCGCGCTTTATGTAGAAACACTCAACTTTCTGCCAGAGAAAGCATTGCACTTAAGCGGGGCAAGAATCCATGAATTTGAGCTTTGAGTGTGCACCTGCACCATCAAGAGATTTTGATTATTGGTATCGGGACTGCTTCTCAGAGCAAGCCTAAGACAGAGGGAAAATTTAGGATCGAATGTTTGCTTTGTACTGGGAAAGAGAGTGCGATTCTATTCCTACAGGTTTACTCAGGGGATAGAGATAAAAGGCGGTAGCACAGTTGAACTCAAGATTCATGCTTCTTGTTGTAGGAAAGGAGAAGAGGATCGGGTTGGGTTGGGGTAGGGTTTTGGGTAAGGTCAGGAATGGGCAGGATGGAGAAGGGATGCTCACGTATGCTACATACACACGTTCAGGACCACATGATAACAATAACAGCTGAAGGTACGTCACGTGAATGCAGGTAAGGGGGGAGGACTTGTAAGGCTCCTACGCGCCTGCTGACAAGGATTACCGAGGCGGGAGGGGTGTGTGTGTGAAGGTGGGAGTGGCAAGGGCGTGTGGGAAAGGTGTGGGGTGGGAGGGATTGAGATGAGCGTAGGGCCATTGGAAGTGGAATAAGGAGGATGGTTTTTTGCGAGGATTTGGGTTTGGGAGGACAGGGCAAAGGAAGGGGAGGGAATGTGCAGGAGGAGGCAGTGGTATTTTTTTACAGGTGAGAGTTCCTGAGAGCATCCATCATCTCGACGGCAGTGTAGGGGCAGGTGGAGTAGCGCTCCCTGCACAGTACCTGGCTCTTGCTGGCCATGCCCAGCTCGGCGGCGAGGTCGTATTCAGCCTTGGGGGAAGCAGGGTTCACGTTCTTCTTCATCTTGCGATCACTGCAATAAGATGCAGTCCAATTAGAAAGAGGACATTTATTTCCTGCGAGTCGATAGTGATAGATAATGGCTCATACGATCATTCATACATGTTGACGAACGCGCGCGCGCACGCACGCACAAGCACGCACGCACGCACACACAAGCACGCACACGCACGCACACACAAGCACGCACACGCACGCACACACAAGCACGCACACGCACACACACGCACCCACAAGCACACACACGCATGCACAACCTGTGTCGAAGGTCATGTAGTTTGGCTCTGTTGGTGCCACCTACAATTGGGCGCGCGCGTTGCCTCAAGAAGTGGGGGCCAACCCAAGGTCAAGAGTCACGTTTCTCTTTTTTAAGGGACGAGGGGGGGGGGAGGTTCGTTCACCCGTGGGTGTCTACACCGCCGACGGCGTCACCGGCGGAAGGAAGGGGGCTGACAAACAGGAACAGGTACTTCGTAGTACACTCACTCCTGACGTGCCCTCTTGTAGTAAAGAGGTGGTTGTTGGCTGCAGGCAACGCCACTTCCCAGAAGTGGCTCATACGCACACGCGGGAGTGCGTTGACGCACGTACGCAAGCACGGGGGGGGGGGGAAATGCCCCAGGGGGAGGCCTGACCCTGAATGACGCCTCTGTTTTATCGGCAACATTTCTCGTGCGGGCGTATGCGATACTGTAAAGTTCAGCGTAATCGCTTCAACATGCAATATGTCAACTGTCTACCAACATAAATAATTTTTGTACAGGATGGCTTCAAGAGAAGTTTACTCGATTGATCAATTGAATTCTATCTTACCCGAAAAGCCTGAGCATGAGAAGCTCGTCAGCAGCGAGAGCTTCCACGCTCTTGGCCTCGAGCTCGCAGACGAGCTGCTTTCCGCAGTTGTAGGTGTCCATAGCGGCGACCAGGGCAAAGAGGGCCTCGGGATTGGGGGGCACGAGGATGTCGCCGGACTCACGCTTCTGCCTGATGGGCTGACGGGCACGGCTTTCGCGGCGGCGGTAGGCATATCCATCGTCATCGCCGTTCGTGCCCAGGTAACCCAGGGCGAAGGCGAGGGCGGCTCCGAGCTTGAGGACTCCGAGGACAGCGAGCGGGGTGGCGAGGGTGCCGGAGGTGGCCGTCACCAGTGGGATGGTGAGGGCTCCGTTGTACACCACTGTGGAGGCGGCGCCAGTGCCCGTCGTCGTGAAGAAGATACCGTTTGCTCCCATCAGGAGAGCCAGGTTGACGAACAGAACCGACAGGTGGTAGGAGTTCATGATGATGGTGACTGCATGGGAGAAGCATATTTATGCTCGCAGGCATACCAAGTTACGTATTCGATTATTAAGATCGGCAACATGATAGGATAAGTGGCCATTCGCCTCCGCCGCCTCCGGGTATTCATTCGAAGGTCAAGACAACCGGATGGAATCCATCTCCTTCTTGAGAGAGAGAGAGAAATGGCAAGCGAGTCACGGTCGAGGTCAACATGGGCGAAGCCAGAAGTAGGAGCTTCCTTACTGATATTTCTTTTTTGATCGTTGCTGACGCAATCGCCAAGTTGCAAGAATGACAACTAGAATCCTTCAAATATGAAAAAGGTCTTTTGCATCATCACAAGATTCTTTTTCTTTCGAGCTGCTCTTTAAGTCGATAGTTGAAGCAATTTCTTACTCCTAACAAGTGCCTTCTCTAATTGTCGGTTTGCTGGCATCTTAAGCACTTTGTAATTGCGGAGAAGAAGCTTAAACTCCTCTCTGTAACCCAATCACCGCAGTTTTGCTACATACTACATCATGGTGACTTGCAACAAAAGAAACCGAAACAATCTTCACTCGCTGTCACAGCGTTGAAATCACCTCTTCGAGCTTTTTGTCACTCTTTCTGTCTTCTTGGTCTCTTGACTTTTTTTTAGGCACTTTCTTGACGAAGACGTTGGTGCTTACCTTTTTTTCACTCCGCTATTGGCAAACTCCAAGGAAGGAATGGGGGTGAGGGGTAAGGGAGGAGAGGGGAGATGTTGGCAATCAATTGGATTTCAATATGGCCTGTGCTTCTCTGCGATCTTTCTTTTTATACCCCGTCGGACCGGCGTAGGCAACGAGAAAGAAGAGAGGGGCCGCGTACAGATAGTTGCCTCCTCCTCCTTTCTTCGTACGCATTGGGTGAAATAGCAAACTTGTAGGCGTGCGTGCGTGCGTAACTTGCGTACGTGCGTCAGTTTTTCTCTCGCCCCCAGCCAACAAAACCGGCCGCAATCGGGCGGTGTCACCTTCTTCCTTTTCGACTCGCGCTGCCCTCTTTGGCCGGCCGGAAGAGTAGACGGAGCTGGAGAAGACGTCGACCGAGAACGCAGCAGTGAGGCAACAACGGACGTCCACGGCTCCTCAATAGTGGGACAGGCGGTCTTGAAGATGGAACAACTTGTGCCTTCCTCGGACAAAGCCATGGCTTGACTCTACTGCGTAGGACGGATGGGGGGGGGACCGAGTGGGGGGAATTATTGAGCGGAGTTGGGGTACCTACTCCGGAGTGTTGGCCGGCTTCATCGAGAGGTGGGGGGACGAGCACGACGCCTCAAGCGACCTGTGGCTGGGTCATCAACCATTGCATCATCTCATTTTCTCGAATTAAGTGGCAACGTCACGTCCTGTCAATGACGAAGGATATGCACGCCACGGTTGTACTTTCAATGCACCATTGCACCAACGCATTCCTACCTTCAAGAGGGACGCACTTATCGTCGTCGTATCTCGTGGAAATTCCTGTCTCAGCTGCATGATGTCATATGACCTAGAGGTTGAGTACGAAGTATGAAAGCCTAATGTACTCACAATAAGGTGTAATTTGGACTAGGAGATTCAGTCGGCATGGTGCATAGAATTCGGAGGGAGGAGGCAGGAGGCCACAGGACGGATCTTCTTCCGTGACATCTACAGGCATTGTGTGGTCAGGGGCAACAGATTGAGGTATCTTGTGAGAACCGTGGAAGTAGGAAGAAAAGGTGAAGAAGACAAGATGAGGCTGTTGTACTATGCAAGGTATCTAAGTACGCATACATGGTGTGTATGAGCCCAATCGAGGGAAGACAGGGATGTTCGTCGATAGCTTTACAAAATATTCAGCGACACGCGCGGAAAGCGAACTGTGGGGCCGCTTTTTTGACGGCCATAAAACAGGGTTTTTTTTCATGCCGCCGCCACCACCGGAAGGATGAGACCATCTCTCTTCTTATCCTGCTTTACGGGAGGTACGTGATATAAAAATTCACCAGTCCTCTTTAGCCATTAGCAGAACTGCCTTATTCTGCGCACTCAGCGGACCTCCGAGGAAGTTGTGCCCTGCGACTCTGCAGCGCTGCACTGCCTTCCACTGCGCTGCCAGTAAATAGAAGTGAGGAAGTAGACGCCGCACAAGCTGGAACACAGGCAGAGGCCACGAAATGAATGGTGCTGCTACTTGAACCGCGGGTACAGCGTGTTTATGAGAGATGTTGCCGCAGACAACAGTTGTAGTCGGACTTGGTTCCGTCTAATTGCAGTCTTGCCTGCGCCACGTTTGTCACGGATGCATTGGTAAACAACAGAAGGTTAACGCTCATCCATGAAGTATGTTGGCATCTCGAATCGGCAATGTGATATTGTTGAATGTGAAGAATTCTTTGAGAGGACCAAAAAAAAACAGATTTGAGATTCCACTACTGTACTGTATGGTGTCAGACGAAGTCGTTGCAACAGGGCTCGATCATGTTGCACAAATCCCTTTTGTATAGGAGGCATTTTTCCCGTCAAGGCATTGTTCACGTTTCCATCAGTACACGTGGAATTCCGAAACTTGCTGCGAAAACTACGATTTCCGGATTCACCGAATAGTACCAAATTCAAGACGAAGTAGGTACTTACAACAGAACCGCACCCTCTTTCTTATCACTGAGAGCATTTAGCCGAAGTACATGGGACTGCACGACGAGTACTGTCAAAGGATGGGCTCAGCTTAATTCAATGAGTGAATGAATGAATGAATGGACTGCAGTATTTCATGCTTTTTTCGTCTGCTCTGCCTTTGGTGCAGTGAGGGGTCCCCCGGGAGAATGAAAAGAAGGTCCTAACTAGCATAATCACTTGACTGTTTTTTTTCTTTTTCCAAGTCTAAACTGACGTCGGACGAAACGACTTTTCCCAGAGTCATGAAGTAACTGATTGGGCGCACTCGCTTATCGAGAAGTAGTGGCTGCAGCATCTCTCATGCGGTTGATGGCGCAGAAGTGGAGTGAGACACGCGAAGCGGGTACGGCAGCGGGTCGTGGTCGGTCGGTAGCTCGGCTATCCCCCTCATCGTCTCGATCAGAGAGACTTTTTCAAGGTTATTCAAACACCTGACGCGTAGATAAAGTCCGGCCTCACTCATATGCAGCGTTCAGTGATAAGAAGTGTGCTATTAACCGCGTTGGCGCCTCCATGTATGCGTGCTACATACGCACGTACTGCTACCGAACATGAACGTGTACGTTACATCCGTGTCTGCCAAATACCCAGCATGCAATTATGCACGTATGTTCACATGCAGAACGCGTGGAACTCCAGCACGCGCGCGTTAGCAAAACTGACGTAAAAGTAGCAGTCGAAAGGTCCCGACCCAAGTCTTGGCCATCCAATTGTTTTTCTCTCTTCTTTGTCACTCATCTGTGAGCAAAACTCAAGGACAGATTGATTCTCGGATAGCTTTCCTCTCTGCTGGCAGCGGCGATGCGTAGCAGAGTCAAGAGGTCGGTATCAGAGCAGACGCGGTCATCATCATCATCAGGCTCTTTGGCTCGCTCCCAAGAGCAACAATTGATCACTTAATTGATCGATTGAGTTACGTGCAGCTACGAAGAGCAAAGCGCAGAGACGCTTCCTTCCTTCTTTCCGCAAGTACGAACTACTCACTTATACGTCCGTCCGTTTGTACGCGCGTATTCTTTGCTTCCTTCCTCTTTTTTGCAGTCTCGTCTGGATGGCTCTGGCTACAACGCGCGGCTCTTTTTGTTTAGCAGGCAGGGGGGCTCGCGTGATATCGTCGTAAGTCCTTTTTATGAATGAGTTCATTTCCCTCATCCGTTCCATCATTATCGTCATTATGATAGGAGTTCTTCCTCCTGTCACACACACATGCGCAGGACACGCGCGGGCCAGCGCAGCTGCACACGCGCGCACACACATATATCTTCGGTCCTTCAAATATAGGCTAATGACATGGGCAATGACGGATGAGACGCGGTACTTAGGTAAGCCCTCTCATTAGCGGCTTTTGCCTGCAACAGCCTTCTTTACTTCACGTGATCTTAAGACCTATTTCATGCACTCAAACACTCTATTACTTCGAAAGATCTGCGCAAGCGCTCTGAAACGACAATGAAGTCTAGTCTTGGTGCCCCAGGGGAGGTGTCAGCGCGCGCATACAAGACGACGAGCTCAAGGTCAAAAGTTGTGGAATGGTCGTCGTTTGTGTTGTGCCTCTGCGGCTTCCTGTTGCTTCTTTTGTGCTGCGTAGTGCATGATACACAGGAGGTAGTCACTTTCTTCGCGTACACCCATGAAATGCCTACGTTTCCTCCACATATGGGTATGTATGCGCGTCAAGAGCGGAGGGAGGCAGCGGTGAAAACGAGGCGGGCAGGCAAACAAAAAGAGGGTGGCACTTTTGGTGAAGAAAACCTTTGGCTTCCTGGCAATTAAAACCTGCCGACGCTCTTTATGGAGTCTTCATCCACTTCAACGCAATGATGGAGCCAGTGGAAGAAGGAGGAGAAAAAACACACTATGAACATACTTATCACTTACGTATAATTGACACGTCTATGATATGTACAGTTTGGATGTACGTACAATGATGCAATTATCTGGTGCCGTGCTTTGACAGCATCTTCTTGGCGAACGCGACATACTCCTCCTTGGCCTTGTCCTGCGCCATGCCCTTCTTGCCATTCCAGGATTCCCACTTTGCTTTGCCCTTAAGGTCGAGCATGCCAGGCTTGGCCACGTTGATATCGCCCACCGTCGCTTGCTTGTAGAGAGCGTACACCTCCTTCAGCTCGTCGTCGCTCATGGTCTTGTTCACTTTGTCTCTGATGTCGCTCACTGCGGAGTCGAAGTCTTCTTGCAGGCCCATCTTGTGCAATCCAACGACAGAACAAACTGAAGGCCGCGAATGCCACGCTGGGAGCCGTTGATAACAAAAAGTAATCATAAGATAATAATTCTTAACACGTATCTTGACAGACGAGCAACAGCGCAAACGTGCGTGATACACACGTCGAGTTCGTTCATGCATGCATATGCCATAAGGACTTGTTCCTACAGTACTGCACTTAGCAAGTACTCTTACTTTATCTTGTGCAAAGTCGATACTTTTCCTGCACGCTGACATTCAGGACATTTACACGACGTGTCCATAGATGCACGTTAGTCCTGTAAGTTGTAACGACTGCTCTGGACTTCCTTCCACCCTAAGTATGTGGTATGTACAGTGAGCTAGCAACATATTGCACGCAGGCAAGTAACTTTGCCTCGTGGTCACATAGAAAAACAAATTTCCCTTAACATTTTCTGTCTTCAGCTGTGATTGCTCACACGCACACACACACCCATACACACACGAGCGTGTCTCTGTGAAGTTGTATCCAGTCACTTCCTGCGGAAGACAAGAAGAAGGGGGAAAAAAGACGAGCCATTCAGGGTCAATTTATAGTCAGATACGAGCAAAATATGCTGAGGTTGCGCAGTCGGTGGTCAGATGTGAGTCTTAACACAAGTCAGTCTTAAACGTTGTGGAGACGGGAGGGGCGCCACAAACTCCACACATGTCATCACTCAACAATGGGGCGCAACGCACGTGCACTTCAGAAGCGATCTTGACCGCATGACTCACCTGGCTCAACCTCAACACAAAATGAAAGAATCTTGCAGGCTGGTCAAACTGGGTCGCACCAAGAAGACCACGTTAGTTTTCCGGTCCACCTTTTTTTCCGGGAGGCAACAGCAGCAGCAGCAGATTTGGCATCACACTTTTCTGCTGCTGGTTTCGGGCTTTTGGGGAGGGAGGAGGGTGCTGAAGCTCTCAAGCAGCCTAATTATTATACTACGGCCACTCTTCCCACTACGTGGTTACTACGCTCACACGACTGTTGCTAGCGTAAGAAGGAAGGAACGAGAGGCCTTGGGTAAATGTAGCTCCAGCTTCTTGGCCGGGCAATCAAGTTGGTGCCTCTGGGTCACGTTCATTCATATAAACCTGGCACCACCACTATGCAGTGGGCAAGACAGTGAACTCTGCTTAATGCCCTGACCCACCAAGACGTCAATGGACGCGAGCCCGCGCGCGCGCGGGCGCGGTAGCAGTCAACGAGTTGTATCTGTTGTTCCCTGCCTCACAAAGACGCTTCTGACGATGTAGCACGAATAAGTAAAACTGTCTTAAAGAGACGAGATTCTGTGCTGGGGTCACGGCCAGTCGAAATTAGCAGACCACGCGAGTTATGTGCGCAACCACGACGCCATACAGATGTTTCTTTCTTTCCTCCAAAGGCGCCATGGAGAATTATTCATTTGTCAGCGACAAGGCGGAACAGAGCAAACGCGGTCGTGTCAGCACCATAGCAATCTTGGACTTTGGCTCCTGGGGACAGCTTTTGGCTAATCTTGCGAATTGACAAATGGTATCACTACCTACTAGTCAGACAATTGCAGACTGAATCTTTTTTTTTGCTAGGATGTAAACTGCATGGAAGGGTGGGCGTTTCCAATTGCCAGCCAGCGAATTCCTGTGGTCAAACGCTTCCTTTTGCTTAAAAGAAACCAAGATCCCTTTTTTTGCCTGCCACATCTATGCAGCTTGTCTGGACAGTGGTCAAGCTTCCCTTGTCTCTCTACTGCATGTGTATCAATTTAGCCCCGACCAAAAAACCAACTCCACCATGCTGCAGGGCATCCCCCCCCCAAATCGCATTAATCCATGTGAGTTTTTCCGAGTGTGCAACAAGTGGCGCCAGCCTGTCTGGGTGTGTCTGTCTGCTCTGACTCACGCACACACACACACACACACATGTGCGTACGCACACTTAAAATTCGGCATGAGTTGCTCCAACTCCAAAAAGCCAATTTTCTTGACTGATGATAATGATCACGAGGAATGTTTTTCCAGGAGCGCACGAGATAAAGGACAAATTGATGGTCTCGCGGGAGAAGATTGCAAAATTGCTTCAATTATTTGACTGTGGTAGCGAGTGAGTAGTAGGACTTTTACGGCGTGTCCCACAACGCCCACGCTGCTGAACAGTGAACCATGCGAGACGGTGGCAACACTAGTTACAATCGGTTTCAGGGAAGTTTTCTCACGTGACAGGAAAAAGTGTTGCTACACACTTAGGCTGGTGCTAATTGGCGAGGGAAAAAAATCCACGTAGGGTATAAATGCTGTGCGTACAGAGCTGTGTAAACTGATCTAAGTGACGCGTCCGTTGTGGTTCCCCCTAAGCATTTCCGATGTGGCAAAGACTAAAGCCAGTTGGAGGAGCCTTTGAAAACATCCTTCAGTGTGTGCATATTGCACATGTGTACGTACAGTAGGGTGATCTGACTTTTGGCAGTTTTGGAAAATGCACCTGCAAAGTTGATGTCTATTTAGGGCTTTGTATGTGGGACCCGAGTCAGATATGTTCTGTGACTGCACCTCCCAAAAATGGGCTACGGCCTTGCAAAGGTAGCCAAAAGAGGAGGACTTCTGGAGCTGTGGAGTATCAGTAAAAATGGGGGCTTTATGAAGGGACATATTAAGCTATTGAGAATTGTTTGAGTTCCGACAACATAAACGGAACGTTCCTTCACCCACTGTGGATGTGTCTTGGAAGTCCGACAAATTTGCAGACGTGAAAAATTGTTAACTTTTTCAAAAATCAGTTCCCCTTGCAGTGCGTACGTCCTTACACGTGCGTGTCCTGCTTGCAGTACTTCACCTCTCCTTTCTCCTGGCACTCTTCCGGTTAGATGATCTGGACAGATTTGCCCCTCTCAGTAAGATGAGAGGAAGGAGGAGAGAAAGAAGAGAAATCAATCGAGTGGGCGTAGAGAGAGTGAAGAAGGAAGAGATGAGGCCAGGCAAGAACTGATAGTGGGTGACAGAGAGGAGGTCCTGGGGCATTCTGGGGTCGGGGCTCGTGCGGACCTCGCTCTAACCCTTGACAAGCGAGGCAAAAAACGGTCAAGAGGCGGAAACGCTTTTGTCACGTGGTTCTGGCACGGTACGAGTTGTACCGGACTGCGTTGGCAGACAGGCCAATGGTGGTTGTGGATGGCGTGGAAGAACTTCTCCCAATACTGGGAGATATGATCTCCCTCTGCAGTCGCATGCCTCCATCCACGCGGAGTCCGGGCAGCAGGGTTCACTCGCACGTCTTGCGATATAGGCTGTTGCAGTGCTAAAACCTCATCATATTGTTCGCATGTACGTACCACGCATTGGACCCTGAGCAGTAGGAGTTGGTGCTGCGGAAACATGTGCGCAGCAGGCCAGTAAGATGAAGCTCCCAAGGCAATTGGCATGCATGCAACGACGAGGACGTGAACAGCATTGAAGAAGGCCAGAGAGAGAAGGGGGGAAGAAAGTCACTTCGATGCTGTAGCACTCCAGCGGTGCTTATGTACGTACTGTATGTAGTTCTGCACAAAAGCTTGGTATTGTGCTCTTATACAGCGACCCTTATGTACATCTGACTGCCGACCAGACTACTAACGCATGCGGAATTGTATGCAATACGACCAGCTGCGTCCAAGTCTATCGTGGCGGCCTCTTCAAGTCGTTTGTAAGGTACAAGAACAAGAGAGTCTCACGTCCGTACGTCATTTGCTATACGCAAACCTCTTCCAACACGTGGTAAACATCCGTGGAACTTGTTTTCAGTTTGCACGTACATGTGCACGCTCAAGTACTGGGACTCGTTGTAACACAGTGACGAGAGAACAGTCAAGATGCTTCTCCTCCTCCTCCTTCGTCAAGAGCTCGTCTGAAAACGGACTTATGTACGCATCCACTCTTTCAGCTCTGCAATCTCTAAGATCATGACATTTTGACATTCCTATAAGGTTGTCACTGCAAGTAAAATTTCGTGCACCCCGCAACATACGCACACCCGCCCACCCACCCGCACACACACACACACACACACACACACACACACGAGACTGCGCGCATGAACGTCCACAGGCTGAAGATGCTCCGGGGCTCTCGTCACCACCGTCGTGGCTCTCACAAATCTCGGCTCCCCATTGTTGGAGTGCATTGAGTGCCGTGCAGGACGCAAAACTTTTGCTACAAGCAAAAACTGCTCAGTCACCTAGTCTGTAAGTGAAAAACGCCTGTAGCGAACCAGCACCAGCACCCACGGGAAAGGGGATCCCGCTCTTCCTCCTCCTCTTACAGGTTATATGAAGGAAGGCTTTCCGTCGAAGTCGAGGGAACAGGAGAGGGGCAAAAGCAAGGAGAAAGAGAGAGCGTATAAATGCTGGGGGAGCCCGACTCACTCGCTGGCTGGCACAGCCCATTTCGACGGCCTTCTAGGCCCACAGAGGCCTTCAAATAAGCAAGTGGATACTTCAGGCTTTCCCAAAAGTGCTTTGCCATGTTAGTAAAACCGCAGCAAGAAGCCGAAAAAGAATGATCAAACATCGAGCTTAGCGAAACCGACTTCGCTCGGCTCCTTTCTTGCCGAGGCTCTTGCTGGCGGCCTCCACCGCCTCCGCCTCCGCCTCCGCCTCCGCCTCCGCCGCCGCCGCCGCCGCCGCCGCCGCGCTCACGCGGGTTCACCCACGAGACAAGGGAAAAGAAAGAGAGAGAAGGGGGAAATAGGGAAGAGACAGCAGCCAGCGAGCGAGCAAGAGAGAAAGAAAGAGAGAGAGAGGCAGAAGGCATTATTGACTGTGCCAGAGACAGACATTCTCGCTCGCTCTGCTTTTCATTCCCTAGCAAGCCTCTCATGCTGGAGCTGCTCGTGCACTGCGAGTCAGTCAGTCCATAGCGCCAGACGTTCCCGGCCGTGTTGTGCATGCACTCGCGAGTGTTTCTCCCGCCACTGACTTGGGAAGGACGCATACGATTACCCAAACTTGATTTCCCTCCGCTGAAGGACACTTTCCATAATTGAATTCAGGCGCAGGGAAAGTTCACACAATCTTTCGGAGGGACGGGGGGAGAGAGGGGAGGGAGGAGAGGAGGACGATGGAGGAGACTCCGGTGATATCGGATGGGAAGGAGGACATGTGTGTTGAACTTAAATGCTGATAAAGAAGAGAAGACTTTTCAAGCACCGTCGTGGAGTCCTCCAAGCGTGAAATCCTGCTGCGGTGCACCCGTAGGAGACAAATTGCCTCCGAAAAGTAGTTTTGTGCTCTGAAATTTCTTACAGCCCACTCAAAAAAAGACAGCCAAAAAAAGAAGAAATCCCTTGAGGACCTTGGCAACAATGGGTCGGCGAGTTTTGCCCTGCAGTTGCTGCCATCACTTCTTTTACTTCTTACTGCTGTTGGATCTAATGTCCTGGCTCCCCGGGGAAAAGGAAGGGACCTCGTCTTCCTTCTTTGCCGAGGCCACACCAGTCAGAGGTGAGGAAAAATTGCCAAAAAGAACCTCGTTGGTAGTTGGAGGTTCCTTTCCGCTCATCGGCGGTAGAAAAAAGTTCCTCTTTGCAACTTTCTTGGCGTCATTGTCTGGCACAGGACGACGTGCGCAGTACCAACATTTGTTCCATCACAAGTAGAAACAATACTTAGCTGTTATACTAGCTATGCACACTCAGTCCAAGTCTAGTGAAGTGCCCAGTGTTCAGCAAGGAAGGGAGGAAAGACGATCCTTATGTGACGGTGATGATAATTAATGAATACGTAGGAGAAAGTTAGAAGAAGAAGCAGAAAGTTTCTGTCCCTCCTTCCTCCTCTCTCAGAGTGCCTTAACAATTGTTTCATATATAGTTTTATACATTGTGAAAATTGTGCTTAACCGCGGTCACCCTATAAGCCCACTGCATATGGAAGGCCAAAAAGTAATGAGTTCTGCTTGTTGAAAGCCACATCTAATGAGGTTCTTCAAAAAAAAAAAAGAAAACGTAACTTTTTCAATTTTTCATTTTACCGTCTTAATCTCAAAAAGTGCTCACGTGCAGAGCGCGACTCTTCTGCTCTTACAGATACAATTCTTCTCTCTGTCTTGGCACGAAATGCACCAAATTTCTTTTTTAACTCCTCGGTTTTTTCTGAGGTCCTAAAGATCCTTTTGTTTTTGCGCGCATGAAGAGACCAAAGGAAGGCAGCGGATTTCCCAACGGTGCAGCCAACTCTACTGGCATTTTTGTCCTTACGTGCTTTTTTTCTTTCCCGCCCAACTACCCTATTACGCGTGTATGTAGCACTGCAGCTCGACGTACGTACGTACATAGTCACTCCCACCGAGAGCTCTCATGCGACAAAAACAAGCCCAAGGTCTTTCGATCTTTCGCTTTCTCTGGCAGCCGAGCTCTCTCCTCCCCGTTTTCTATCCTTGGCAGGATCGCTTTCAGAGTTTGGTGCTTGGCGTGTGCGTGCATTCCCGGCCACGTCACTGCCTTGAAGTATGAGCTATTCTTTGCCTGTGCAAGTTCCGCCATCCTCGCCCGAGCTGCCTCGCAGGCTGGGAGGTGGCATCCTTGTCCTAGCACTCGAAATGACGAACTCGAGCAATGACGAACTCACCTTGACAAATCCTGGCTCGCCTCTCCACCGAGCCCTTTGTTCTCGGCGCAACACTTGGCGGAGGCGTGAAACAAGATCTGTTCCCTCAAATACTGGATGCTCTGGGTGCACAGAGAGACCACCTGGACGTGCATGAAGGTTGCGTAAAAATCCAATCTCGTTGCAGGAGTGAAGGCTTGTTTGAACCATGAGGACTGCGTGGGCGCCAATCGCATTTGTCACCGCAACGTCACTATGACTATGGGCATTTGCGCCTGTCGGATTGGCTTCAAGCAGGCCAAAGAGAGCGAGGTCAAGTGTTTGAAAATAGGTGAGTTGCAACATTCCCAATAGCGATTGCTACAGCGCATGCGTTTATATTGATAGCATAGAAATGGGATGGGTGTCCCACCTCCACCTTGTGGTCAAGGTCGAGTAACAAAGTTTCATAAATGGGCATCTGAGGGTGCTTCATCTTGAAGGTCTAGTCTCTCCCGACCAGATGCAGAACGTACGTAGTGAAGTCAGAGAGGCTCGTACTGTACTCTCTGTTTCTAGAGACCGCATTTTTCGGGTGAATCCTCTTCAGATAAGTCTACTTATAAATCTGACATGGAGATCTCATCAAGGATCGCATCGACTGAATGTGCCGTGCATACATAAGCGCATTCATGAAGAGCGTACAGGATTGTCAGATTGGTGCACAGGATGCTTTGGCTACATTGTCTCAATAAAGGGCCTTTGATTCTTCTTGGTATGGGCAGAAAAATCGAATTGGTATTGTGAAATTTCGAAGCATCTTGGGATGCAGAAGTCACACGTTCGCAATAAGACAGGACTTGCTAAACCTCTCTTCAAAGTTGCAACACATTTGGTAAAAATACCTTCTTCCCAGCATAGACTGATGATCTTGACCTACTGCAATTTTTCCATAAAAAAAGAAAGAATGAGGAAAGATCAACCCCCTGTTTTCTTGGTCATGTCAATACTGCGTTTATCTTCTGTGGCAGTGGAGGACAACCAATGTGCGTGTCTTGCAAAATTGCATGCATACCAATATCAGTGCCTTTAAATGCTAAGGTGGCAGCAAAATTTCACGCGTTCCGGCTATTTTGCGTATATCCTTGCAGAGGGCGAAAAACCCCAGTGACATCAGCACTCAACATGTACGAACAGTCCTACGTGCGTACTCGATTAGCCAGCAACCATCCCTTGCCAAAATATCGATGATGCGTTGCAACAGACTCTTCTCTCTCTCCTCAGGCGACGGCGAGTGCTTCAGTGACCTCGACTGTCCAGGCAACTTGCCTTGTAACGAATTCCCGGTGAGAAGTTACAGCTCCATCGAGGGATCCTTTCTTCTAGAGGAGTTTCCTTTCGCAGCAATTGATGTGAGGAAGAAGTGCTTCTCCTACAGGAGCTCTATCAACACTCAAACTCTGGGCGGAGGTACGCAAGACCTTTTCGTACGTCTGCATGCGTACACATACGTACAACGTGCAGGCTCTCGCTTGTTTAGACGCGCCTTAAGCAAATGTAACAGTTTCGGTTTGTGTTTTGTTCTGATATTTTGGGAGCTTTTGTTGAACGCAACACCAATGAATAGCATCAAGACTCTTTACATGTGCTCCAACTTGCCGTAGAGTACGACGTCGTGGATGAAGTTCTTCTCAGGAGGCATGTTCTTATACTTGAGTAGGGTGTACATGACTGCCATGTCGAACCTGCAGCAGAAAAGTGATTGGGGTTGGTGCCGATTACTTTCATTCAATGAAGCTCATACCTGTTCGGAGGCAGACTCAACTCCTCGGCCTTGTTGACGCTGAACGGGCCCAAGTCGTACTCGGCCCATTTGGCCACCTGCATCTTTGCGCACAAGTTGAATTCGTGCTTCTGCAAATGAGGAATAGTAATTCAGTTAGTCGTGTGCACTGTGATCGGGGAAAAACTTGTCCTACTCACGTATGCACACTTTGTGAAGAAGAACTGGCGGCCAAATTTCTTGGTTACGGGATTCTTTCCTATATCTTCCACAGGGAGAGCTTGAGATATTTTGTAGCAGAATTTGTACGCCTCGATTACTTCAGCGGCAAAGTCTTTGTCAATTGACTCCGACTGTAAAGAGATGGACGTCATGTGTACAGAGATTCCATGTGGCAAAAGTCATTCGCAGTGTTAAGTGTACTTACTAGAGAGAAGAGATCGGTGTACGAGTCGATATTCACCGAATTGTCTTCGTTCCACAGCTCCATTGCCCTCATGGCGCAGGTCAAGTTTGAAATTTTCATCGTTATGGCCGGCTTGCTCTTCACCATCACTTTGCCGAAGTCATTCTTGTTTTTGGCCCACCTGGTAATATCTTCCAGGTCGTTTTCCTCATTCTTGGGGTCAACGTCAGCATCTTTAGCGTCTGCATCTGGCTCTTCAAGCGCTTCGGCTAATTCAGGCACGTCGGGCTAGATAGTCGTAGGTAGAGTCACTACTACTGTGTACGTAGAGCAGCACTGACGATACGTAGGTAAATGAAGCCCAGTTCAGTTGCGGACAGAAAAGGCCAACTCACCGATTTAGGAAAGAGGTCGTCCACCGACAACGTCGGCTCCATCTGGAAGCACTTATCGGCGGCGCTCTTCACTGCGTAGTAGAAGAGGCCCATGTTTTTCTGTCGAACGATGAAAAGGATGAAGTTCCGAAAAGAATCACTGTCATTAGTCGGTACTCACCTCCCCCCAGCAGGCAGTGTCCAGGGTCCAGGCCTGGATTACTTCCATGAACCCGTCTGACAGTGGTCCCCCGGGGAGCAATGACCCCAACGCCGGCGAAGCCAGGAACAAGAAGCTCACGAGTAGCCGCATCTCGGAAGAGTCTTACGTAGATAGAAAAAAGTGTCTTCTTTATCACACTATGCTTGGTCTTAATCGTAGCTTAGACAAGGCTCTGCTGAGCTGAGAGCAGCACCACTATAAATTAAGTACCGACGGTGCGATCAGCAAAGAAGCGGCCAACTTGACACCTGATCACCTCGATGCTGGTGACAGCCAGCCACGTGAATATGTGCCTGTATTTATTACAACGTTGATACATAGAGCCTGACCGCAGCATTTAACTGAGTGAAGACTTTTTGTAACAGAACAGGATGAATTGAAAGCAACCTTACTGCGCCAGTTTACATTGAGCCTCTCATGCTCCAGATGTTCTCATATGGACGAGAAGATTCAAAAGTTTCATAGGTAGCCGAACTATGAAGTAATTGAACTTTTCTGAGTAAAGCAATTAGCTGATGAAGATGAGGCGAGAAAATTTTGTTGCACAAAGTGCAAAGAGTAATCCGCTTTGCAGCACAGACGGGTTTTTTCTTTGGCGCAGTCGAGAGCTCCTGTACTTCTAGCTTTTTGCGCAGCACTTTTTTGTTTCAACTGGACCAAGGAATTTCTCTAATACTCTCCAGGGCTCTATGGAACTATGGTTCTCCTTAAATCTCCTCTTTCATTAGCGACCAAGGCATCGAGTAAGACCAAAATATCTTGCAAGTAGCCTCTTGTTTTGACCACGCTACTTTCGCCTCATCTTGTATACATAGTTACTTGTTCTGAGTCACCTACTATAAGCTTGAGTTACGAGTGTAGAGTGGAGCTGTTCCTTCAACGACCGAGCGAAAGAGATTGGGCCTTGTTACCTTTGTTGGAGATTATTTTTATACCCAGAGAGCTGGTGCGCCAAGTTTTGAGCCAGGCAAATATTGGCAGGCTTTTTTTGCTGCCATTGGTAAAAAAGATGTTGGCAGGCCCTGGTTCACATGTTGTTGCTAGAGGCCTGCATATACATATATGACCGTGTGTATCTGATGAACCCATCCCACTGTTTCTCTCTCTCCAATATGTCCCCCTTCCCCGAAGTGTTTAGAGTAGCCGTTCGTGATTCAGCAACAACTAGGAGTCATTATTTGTGTTTTTGAACGGTTGCACAATCAGTGTGTACTCCTCCTTTTTGCTTGCCGTGATACCGTAGAGCACAAGAGCAGTTGGGATCCAGCTAGGTACATCTGACACTAGGCGATTATGTACATGTACACGAGTTTTTTTTCTAATGAATTCCCAGAAATCTGTCGGTAGCTTTCTTTGTCGATAGTTTCCTTGAAGCTGCGAGAGCTAACGTATCTAGGGCTTTGGAAAAAAGTTTCTGCTAGCAACATGAGGTTCATTAGGAACGAATGAATGCCAACTTTTCTAAGGCACACGTGCGTAAATGCCCGTTCTGCTAGTACAGGGGAAATAGGCACTTCTGCAAAATGAGTTTTAGGCAGCACTGAACGGCATAACCGGCGTAATGATGCACATTAGGTCAATTGGTAATATTCACTCGCCACTTTTGCAGGTCCTCGCTCGGGTCGCGAAATCCTGGACCCCTACTACAATTACGGAGACCACCGCAGCCACATTCAAGCCACCTTCCATCCAAGCTACGTGAAGTTCGTGGAGGACGCGATGCTTATCCTTTTCCTGGCGTGCGTCGTGGTCACCTTGGGAGTGGTGCACAGGGCGTCCTGCTGCAGGTATCACCATTGCCCGTAATACTCATTTTAGTGCACGGGACCAATTTTCTCATTAGACAAATCCGAAACAGTCGACGCAATGGTCCTCTGCGCTACATCATTCCCCATCGTGACGATCAACCGCCACCATACACAAACTATGGGCCAATCATCACGCAGGAAGGAGACGAGGTCGTCAACGCACAGGCCACAACAGTTGTCGTAGGTAAGGAGAAATGAGTACGGACAGGAAAGCTAAGTACATGTGGGCCTGTCGTCAGCTACAGCATAACTCTTGAAAACTATACAATGGGCATCATGAACGATACAATGGGGGAAGCCCGAAAGGTCGGCAGGGGGAAGGATGAGAAGACCAACTTATGGAGAAGAAAAGAAATGTCAGAGGAAGATTGGGAGGGGTGAAAGAGTTGTAGTGCGTACGTACACGTATGCAGACTCTGACTCGCAGATTTGCTTAAGACTGCTGCTAGTTTATGGTGCTCCTTTGATGGAGCGGAACTGGGGGGTGCTTGAGAGTGCACGAATACATACTGCTGAGCGTGCAAGATCGCTTTCTGTCGTCTGTATGACCTGCTGCCATGGAAAATGTCATACATACGTACTTGTGATTGTGCAGTCTAGTGTAATGTGTGTACTGCGTGGCGTGTTAGCTACGTACGGACGAAGCTGGCAGAGGTGCCTCCACCCACTGCAAACACTCGTCGATAATGGATTGTCCACGTACATACGTTTAGTTACCCTCTGGTCTATGGTATACACGCTGTGCTCTCACTCTGCAAATGTCGTTCTAGAGCGCGCACAGCACTATGTAAAGTACGACATCGTGTGTTCCTTGAGGGTGCCTGCAGCATATACATTTATGTATGCACTGGTGAGAACTTGGTTTTTGGTAACCTTTGCCTAAGACTACGGCAGGACATAGACCCCTAAGACCGTATATATATATTCTGACGCAGCGTGATGAGGAGCAGGTTTTAGGCCTCCATTTGTTGGGATGCGGGTCTGGGTTTGGGTCTGGAAGTCGGTTCGCCACCCAATGGGTTCAGGAAGTGCTGATTAGAAAAGGCAAGCACAATCAAGTTTGCATTTTTCAAATGCAAACTTCTTTGTCTCACTGGTATTGAGACCAAGAAAGCAAAAAAGCCCCAAGTCAACAACTATCAGCTGTTTTGTGGCATTTTTCCAATACCAACTTCTTAAGAAATTCAGCACTGGTCAGTGCATCATCCAATTTCAAAAATGAAAAAAAGAAATATCAACAATACTCTGTGACCATAGGTTTACTAGACCTTGTCACCGCCTAAATAACGTGGACTCGGTGAAGTTTGGCCCGGCCCAAGAGCTCAAACTGGGTCCGGATCAAGCAGTAAACTTTATTTATTCAGGAAAAGTCCAAGATTTTGAAAGGTGTGTAGCCAAAGGAGGAGATAATAAAATCAAGGAATATTCCATATTTGTGCATGTTTGCACATATTTGAGAGAGTGGGAAGGTAAGACTTGATTCAATGGAACGTCAAGTGAGAGTGGCATGTACACTAGGGTGGGCCCCTTGAGGCGAAATTTTTTTTTTTTCAAAATGCACACTCATCAGGACTTGCAACTGATGTAGAAAGTAAGATCCCACCCAATCAGACTGATATTGGTTCACACAAAAAGTTGCGCCAAGGCTGACTAGGTGTTGGGGCAGGGGACCTTCCTGAAGGATATGGGTCAATGCTATTGTCACCATATGAGAATTTTATTATGAAATGTGATACTTCTGAGCAACAAAGTACTAATGCACTTTTTTCAGAAATTTAATTTTGGCATACTTTAT
>JAAUXU010158780.1_pt1 | contig 30889 bp, 33 predicted proteins | sample 7278151 | NCBI WGS metagenome assembly JAAUXU01 (sample SAMN14350113, study PRJNA611818) | marine sediment metagenome | isolation source: surface marine sediment (1.8m) | place: French Polynesia: Moorea | collected 2018-08 | reverse complement strand
GACAACGAAGAACAGCAAAACTCTGCTGGATTCCAAGAATTTGGGCCACCTCGAGCGGCCGCCGCCCAGTCTGAGAGGTCAGATCTCCACTCCAGATTATTGCACAGCCTCAGGGGCCTAAAAAAACAATGCGGGCGAAGGCAAAGAATGGCCAAAGACTACGTCCTGGGCCAGGCAAGGGAAAGAAATACACAGGAGGAGGAGGGTTTTTTTGCGAAAAATATGATTTTGCGCGTGAAATCTCGAAAGGCAGAGAAGCCCTCGGGCTATAGCGACCGTGATGCTTCTGTCTATTGGAAAATAATTGCTCCTTTACTACCCCAGGGCTTTAATGCTTGCTTTGCAGATGCATTTTTTTCTTCTTCTTCTGTGTTCTTCTCCAGGCACCTGTTTGAAGACTTCAATCAATGCTAGAACGTCTACAAGTCGGTCGACTTCGGCGTTACTTCTCATGGTTCTGACGTTGCACGCGATGTGCAAAGAAGGTGCAAAAAAGTCTTATGGAGAGATGAATTCACACTAGGATAATTGCGTCAAGACGACACGCGTGGAAATGAATGGCTTGAGCGCAACCGTTCCACTAATAAACCGATGTTAGCTTTTAACGAAAGCTAAGGATGTGAAATGCCCTACGTATGTGAAGGGCCAATCATTTCGTGAAATTGAAATATACTAGATGTACTTCTTGAGCGTGTTTGATAGAAGAAATTTGAAGTAAAGTGCAGGCTTTGTATGCGTCTGATACTGAAAATTGCAGGAAAGTGTAAAATCTGAGCATGTTTGACAAAAGAAGTCGGCACATTTTGGAGGTGTTTGGCGATGAAAATTGAATAAAAGTGCACACGTTAAAGATATTTTCTAGATGTTTTGTGATGAGACGTTGAAGACAATTGCACACATTGAACAAAGAGCTGATCTCGACTGCAATTTTTTTCGACCCGAAATGAGCGTGGAACTTAAACTCCAGATGGTCCTCACTGAAGTTCTCCAACTCTGTCTGTAGCAGAGAGCCAAGCGTTTCGTCTCCGTCACCATGAGACTCAGGTGAAAATCACATTGATCGAGTTGACTTTTCTTTCTCTCTTACCTCTGAGTGTGAGCTAGAGTACACTGGGGTCCACAGCAGTGACAAGACGATGAAGTCGGCCCAAGATCTTCGTCTTCGTCGCCAACTCCAAGTTGCGCACAGCCCAGTTGAGTTTGGAGACATCTTGACTGTTTTTCTATCTCTCTTCTCCTTCTTCGTCTACTTATTCTTCTTCCTCCTCACCTCAGTTTTTCGTTAAGCATCGTAGGAGCCCGAAAAAAAGAGCGAAGAGCAACAACGACGAGAGCGAGCGCACCAACAACAACGTCTGTCTCAGTCATCCTGAGTAGATCGAGTTGTCGGACAAAAGAAGCTCCTTCACTGCGTTTTTGGCGCTTGCTCCTTCACCTCTGGGACCAAACTGACTGGCGATTTGTTGCTGCTCTCCTTGGGGGCCCCCACCCCCCCCCCCCAAAAAAAAAAATGATGCTGCTGCTGTCGTTCGGGGGCTGGAGGGACGTGTATCTCCTTTTTTCCTCTTGCTCTGCGTGACAATTGGAAGATGAGCAAGTGCAGGAACGAGTGCGGCTTTCGTCAGGAGGACGGCGGCGGTGGCGGCGGCAACGGCAGCATCTGGGACTACATGAGTCGTGGGGAGGTTGGAGGGGGGAGGGGGAGGAAGAAGAAAAACCGCTGAGCTGGACGCAGTTTTTTGTTGTTGTTTGCCAACCCGTGCAACGCTGTACACAACGTGTCTGCCACTGCGGTACGCAGACAAGTTGTGGATGGTACAGGGTGCCACACATTCAGTGTCAGTCACGTCAATAAGTGCGTGGCACGTGACTTCCACAAATGTGCAAGCTATGTGAGGGCGACAAACGGAATCCGAGACTAACACTAAATCTGACGCACCCTGTAGTAAGTAGGCCATCCATGATTATCCTTCACTGATGCTTAATTTGATGCTCTCCTACAGAGTAACTATAGTATGAGTGTAACAGTGGTCACACCAACTGATAGTACCACTGATTGTATAACTATAGCATTGTTGGTAAGCCTACAGCACCTTTTAGCACCACCAAAGTAACTGTTAGTAGTAACAATAGCGAACCTACAGCCACTTTAGTGTGACCGTAGCAACGAAAGTATGCGTATCGCACCAACCAACATTATTAGCATACGCAGAATGATTAACAACTTGACTACATTATGCGAGATTAATTGTGAGTTACGCGGCAAGTGGGTCTTCAATGAGAATCAACAAGAGCGGCCATGCTCAGCCAGGCCATGGCGGACACGTACGAGACACATTTCTGCCAAATGCAGCAAGACATCGTGCACAATTTGACGGAGCAACTGTTAGATGGCAGGACTGGCAGACTGCAGAAGTCAGGAATGACGCGTCTCACCTACCTGGGGGACATCTATTCGGGTAGGAAAAGAGAGAAGACAAGCAATTCACCTAAAAATCTAGATGCAAAGTACAAGGGAAGTCGAAATTGAAGCAACTTGTGCATATGTTGAATCGCTCATGAACCTTCTCCGTGTACAGTGGGAGCCCAATATAAACCATTTGTTCTAGTTCAACCTGGTCCATAGATCCTTTCTATGTACGGCGAGCCCCAAACACTGATGTAAGCTGTGCATTTCCAGTTTAAGTGTCAGAGGACCATCTCCATTCACACACTAGTACTCCGTGAGCAAAACTAATTGGAAAATGGTCAGTGACTTCTCTCCTTGAGCAAATTCAAGCTCTTTTTGGGGAGTCGGGTCCATCTGTACTGTACAGTTTGTGTGGATCCGACCAGAAGTGGCCATATTTTTTTCATTGATCACATTTCTTTTTTTGGAGGTAAAAAAAGTGTGAAAAAACTTCCACATCTGTCCAACTGTTAAACTGATGAGAGCAGAAAAAGGAGAGTTGATGTGAAAATGAGGAAAATTGACATGCTACCAGAGCAAAAATAACCCTACTCCAACATTTTTTTGCATCGCCAAAAAAGCCTCTGCGTCAAGACCAAAAAGGGGGAACTGGAGCCTCGTTGTTCAAACCAATTCCCGCCTTTTTTGGCCTCGTCCAATACCGGATCTACCTAAGCTTCTACATGATTTCTCAGCTTAAACTTCATTATTCTTCTCATTTTTTTTTGTTCTGTGGTGGGAGAACCTGAGTGAAATAGCCATTGAACATATTCAGTACTGATAACAAACTGACTTGTGGAAGTTGATAGTTCTTAGGCAAAAATGAAAAATGTTTCATCCGCCTTTTCAAAGAAAGCTCCGCCCACCAAAAACATGACAGTGAGTAAAATTACTGAGCTTATCACACCCAAAAGTCAAGTCAGCTTCATTGTCACAAGTTACTAAGTTGATAGCACAGCATACTAGTGTTCATCATGTTGTTCATCAGTAAGCACATCACCGTATCTACGTATAGGCAGACTTGGCTTATTCCTGAGTGATGGGCAAAAGTGAAGGGAAACTCCACGTCAGTGCAAAGGTATCCATCCAGTCTAGTGCCAGTGTTCGCACGACTTGCAAAGGTGTTTGCGTGATTGGGTCCGAAAAAAGGCCCTCCTTGCTTCTCTCAATGGTCCTTGGGGCCTTTGACAGGGGCCTTGACAGAAAGGATCTGCCAGCCTTGGCCTTATCGCTGTGACGGCGAGGAAAGAATTGAGCAAGGCCCATGAATGATGTGATCTCTCCTCTATTGCCTTGATATAAGAAAGTTGTATACAGTCTGCTTACCTTGGCGTTTTGTCAGTTATCTCTCTGGGCGGATTGTTTATTTACGTCCTCACAGACTCCTTAAGCTTTAGCCCGTCGCTGTGCTCTGCTTCAGTACTGCCGGGACCGCGGACATCTGCGACCTGTGACCCCCAGATGATTGATTTTTGTTTTTCATCATTTCATCATCAAATATGACTATGATTCCATGTCAAAAGCGGTGTGGTCGCTCCAGAGGAGCCAAACTGAACCGGTGGAGGCGCCCGTTGCGCTCCCCGAGGAAGTGACCGCCCCCGGTGGGGGCGATCGGGACGGAGAACATTTGCGACACTTTGCGTCGATCGGCGCCGGCCCAGCCGTGCTGGACGTTCCGGAACGGAGCGACCGGGGAGAGAGCGGAGAGAGGGGCGAGAGCGCGCGCGCCGGGGAAGGTGAAGAAGCAGGTGAGGAAGAAGGGGGTGAAGGAGGAGGAGAAGGAGGAGGAGGAGGGCGAGGCAAGACGAGACACGAGGGAGGGCAGGTAGGATAGGAGGCCAAACAGGTGAGGGGACGGACGGTGACCAACCAGGTGGTCCCGACCTCTAAAACTTCGCCGACGTGGACGAAAGACATGTTCAAGTTGAGGCCGTGGACGACCCCTTTGTCGAAGAGTACTCGATCCACTACTCCGCCAGTTTCTGTGCCTCCGCGGGTGCCCGCAGGTGCGTGGCTTTGGACACTTTGCTCTCGCTCCAAGTGGCCACGGCGCAGGTGAATTGACATACCTTTGCTCTGCCAGGGCGAGGGCCAGGACCAGGCCAGGCCACCTGAGGAAGAGCTTAGAGTTGAGGGGGCCGCGTTGACTGGACTGGTGAGGCTGGAGCCCAAGTGGAAGAAGAAGAGTGAACTAAACTGGGCGGTTAAAAAAGAGAGAGAGAATACAGTATCGGCTCCAGCCAGTCCGAGTCCGTCGAGTCCGGCAAGTCCGGCTCGATGGTCATTGTCAACTGGAGGACGAGGAGGAGGAGGGCCCGAAAGTGCCGGTGAAGGAGTCGCGCGAGTGTAAGTCCACGGAGGATGCGATAACCAATTCTTCTCCAAGTTGGACGGCGGCGTCGGCAGCGGCGGCCTCGACCATGCCTTTCAAGATCAAACTCAAGAAAAACAAGCAGCAGTACAACGTGGCCTCCAAGTCCATGTTCGTGCTCACCGTGGAGTTGCTGGACAGCGCCATGCTGGAGTGCACGCTCACGGCGGACAGTACGGGTAAGGTCTACATGCTGTCCAGTGCATGCAGTGCGGGTTGACAACTTGACTTTCGGCGGAGTGACTTTCGGGAAAAAGGATCTTTCTGCCCCTCTCTTCTTCTTAGGTGTGTATGTGTGTGCATGAGCGCGCGTGTGTGACGCTTGTTGCAATCAAGACGAGTATCCACTGCTCAGTCGTGATCACCATGATGGTACTCAACCACAACTCCGGCGATGCAAGCATGACCGCGTATAGCCTTCACCACGGGGACGACGGCAACTCCCACTACATCTATGCACACTCGCTGTACGAGGCCCCTGTAGCTGTGTGCGAAAGAAGAAAAAAAAACCGATTTTGCGATCGTATTTCGCTGACTGACAGACGGCAGCAGCTTGATGGCGACGACCGTTGTAGCAGTGTAGATGTAGCCACTCATAAAGTAGTTGCCGTACCGGGTGTCGAGGCAAGGTTTCTCTTAAAAACATGCATACTAAACCAAGTTGACTGGAGGAGATTGGAATGGCTGCTAAATAAATCTTGCATTTATGCCCTAACAGTAGACAGAAAAATAGGCAAAATGTGCATTAGAATTCGGTATTTCATTGCAGCAGCAGCAGCAAATCAATAATATAGCACGTCGAACAAAATCAATCCTTGAAATGATGCAAAAACGTGAAGGAAAGTTGCTTTGATATGAGTGGAAATAGTGTGCAAAATGTACGTTGTGGAGTCTCTTATACCCCAGCTGTTGGGTGTACCTGCATGTACTTATCATAAGTTAGTCTTTTGTTGTGAGGACAATTTTGATATCAAGTCATATCTACTTTCACTAATGCCGTCGTCACCTTGGACTTCACCGCTGGAGTCTTTGGCCGTGTGTTTTGCTTATTTCGAAGCAAATGCTGACGCATTCTCATTGGAAACACAGCACACGTTGTGCTGAAACACTCCGTGGTGTTTGCGTACATGTCAACAGCTTATTATTTGGAGACTGCGTTCATAAAGTACCCATGAGCTACACCTAATAATGAGCACAAAAATGGAAACCTCTCTTTTCATTTTCATCAGTACCCGTATTCCATGAGTGACAACTAAAGCAGGCGATTCCTTCGCCGTCACATGCCAGTAATGGACAGAGCAGCACATGTGTGAGGAACATTATTCGGGCGACAACTTCTCCATGGCGGACCAAGGCTAGGAGTGCAGGGGACCAGCTGTACAGACTACAGTTCCAAGCCCCAAAAGATACAATGTGAGGCAAAAAAAAGGGAGAACTACTGAAGACTCCTCGAATACCTATGTCTATTTGACATGGCTGCTGCGTGAGTCATGAAAAGAGGTTACCATTACGACAATTTTTTGACTCACACTTCGCACGTCTATTTTATGTAGCTGCAGCATGAATTAAGAAAAGGACGTTAGTCACAGTTGCGATCTTATCCAGTGGTACACTTAAATTTTCGTCTCGACTTTGTCAAACTGGCCAGCAAACAAGATATTCTTTTAGCGTTGCGTGATTTGGGCCTTTTACTGGCCTCTGTCGATGTACTTCAGGTTACTCGATCGCCGCTGTTGTAATAATGCTTTTTTCACTCACTCCACGTGTCTATTTCACACGGCTACTGCGTGAGTCAAGAAAAAGGGGTTAGAATAACTTAAAACTGTGTCATCAAAACGTTGACAACAGATGGTAGAGAGTGGAATTGAGCAGACGAAAAGAACAGACACCGTACATGCCTTTCGCTTGTCCTGCATTTTTGCCGAGCACCCTGTTTTGCGGCTCCCGCGCGCAACCCAGCCCAGTCTGCCATTCGTAGGAAGAAGATCTGCTCACATATGGCTTCTCTCACATAAAAGCTATTGGATTTCAACGCCCCTTGAAGCTAGAGTGAAAATGGAAGTGCGCACACATCGCAGTAGGACCTTGTGTAGTAGCAGCATAGAGAGTAGCAACAGCAACCCTTTGTAGTTCGAGGCACCGCCATGGATTTCTTGTGGGGTTACAGCCTATTTTGCATCCATTTGTTTCTCTCTGCTGTTCAGCTCGCCCTCAGCCCTCCAGGAGCGCTTCAAGATAGTTTGGGGCAATTGCTGAGATGGGTTGTGCAGAGTCACATCTTGTGACACAAGGCTTGGTCCACGCGTGGAACATGAAGTGACTTGCGTGACCTTGTGACGATCCTCAGTCACTTAGGCAGCTTGATCACCACGTTGGCCAGGATCGCCCAGCACAGGAATCTGTTTGATCAGCCGAACGATACAATTTTGGAAGGCTCTAGTTTTGCGTTCGTCACTTCGTGTTTGCCTTGTTCAGTCATTTCTACGAATTTGGTCGAGTCTCCGAGGGGATCCCTGTTTTCACGTGTGTGACGCATTGCGATCCACCCTGTATTTGCCTTCCCCTCTCTGTCCTAAAAATGGCATGCCTGAAATAATTTCTTTCCTGAAGGGCGGCCACATTTTGTTTTGCTCCTCGACACAAACTACCTCAGGTACTTGGGTTTTTTCTTCTCGTTTCTTTCCTTCTTTACCTGGGAGTTTCACTTTCAATCGTCACCCAGAGCGGAATAAAGACGCTCGTTATGTTCGCAGCACCGCTGTAGCTGATATTTCTGCAGCCATTTGTCTTCATAAATCACACAGGAGGTCTCTCCAGGGTCGCGAGGCTTTTCAATGTCCTCTGGAAGAAAAAATCCAAGCAGACAAGCTCTGATGACGCTTTTATTCAACTCCTTCCTCGGCTGATCTCTCCCTGGTTTTCCTAAAAATTTCCTCCAGACTTTTCCTATCTTTGAGGGACAGGACTTGAACGGACAGTACAGTGACCTCCGCTTTTTTGAGTCATGACACCAGCGCTTCTTCCAAGAATATCCGAGAAATTAAGGTTACGAAGGGAACAGTCGCTTATATAAGTGATCGGCACTGTATTGAAAGAGTGCACCGTGGGCGGAAATTGGCATTGTATACTGACAGTGTTGCTTGCAGCCACATGTATGAGCACACATAAACGGTGGGCACTATACTAACGTTAAAAGTGAGGAAGTTTTATGCGTATACGAAGGTTCCACTGTGCGGTCACCTTACCAAGTGGGCTTAATTTTACTTATATAAGGTGAGACTGCGTTTAGAACTCTAGCTCTGACCCCTCAAGAGTCATCGATACAAAGAAGTGACAGGTGGAGAGAGGGATTTATTCAACCTACTACTTTCAATCTAATCTAGTCCAACCCTGTCTGCTCTCTCTTAGGCCGTGACTGCATGGACAACGTTTGCCAACGTCTTGGCCTCCAACAGCCTGATCTGTTCGGTCTGCGCTACGTCTCCAGACGTTCCTACCCGAAGATCCGATGGGTCGACCTGGACAGGCCGCTCAAGAAGCAGCTGGACAAGTACGCGCAGGAGAGGAACCTGTACCTCAGCGTCATGTGAGTGGAAAATAGTCCTTGCACGCATCAACTTTGATGTGACTAAGATGTGAGAAGAATTGCCAGTGCATACACAGGAGAAAAGTCATTTGAGCTCGAAAATTAGACCTCACTTTCTCTGGAGACTCTTGCGAGAAATTCCTTGCAACTTTCTCACGTTCATAGCCGTACAATCGTCATACGGAGCAAATTGAAGTGCATTTCTTAAGTGTAATAATATTTTATACCTGCATATAGGTTCTACGTGAATGACGTGAGCTTGCTGGAGGACGAGGTGACCCGATACCACTACTTCCTGCAGCTGAAGCTGGACGTGATTGAAGGTCGGCTGCGCTGCAACTACGAGCAGGCGATCGTGCTGGCGTCCTACTCTCTGCAGGCAGAGTTCGGAGACCACGACGCGGAGAAACACACCTTGGAGTACCTGCAGGACTTCCCGCTCCTGCCTAAGCCCATGATGGCGCAGTTTCCAGAAGATAAGCTAAGTAAGTAAACGAACCCAGCCCGGTGCTTCACAGAATCAAGCTCTTACACGTCTTTTGTTTTCTTTCTTGCCAGGCACCCTCACTGACGCAATCATCAGCCAGCACGCCAACCTCGCTGGGATCGCCCAGCAGTTGGCCGAGGTGTACTACATCGTGGGCGCGCAGCAGCTCGACGGATACGGACAAGAATGCTTCCTGGCCAAGGATGAGAGAGGCAACGAAGTTCTTATTGGAGCTAGTCTAACCGGTACGTACAGAACTATGTTTAACCCTTTCCTGCGCTTTGTTCGGTATACTGTGCGAATGTGATGTGTACAAGATGCAAGTTACTCTATAACCTCACTTGCTCGTCTTATGTCTTAGCATTTGAATTCATCCTCACAAAGTCAAAACTGAAGTTGGCATTTAATCCAATCACTGACCAATGAAAGAGAGGCTTGAGACCAATTCCTGCGACCTGAAGTGAGAATCATTCTCGCATAAAGAAAGTTTCCTCTTTTAGGACATGAAATACGCGTTATATCCCCCCCTAAAAAGGGGATTTTTTTTTTCCTTTCTGGTAGCTTCAACTTGATCAAATCGTTTCAGGCATCGTGGTCCGTCGCGGCAATGTCTCGTCGCCCAAGTTCTTCAAGTGGCACGACATCACGAACCTGGTGAACCACAAGCGCTTCTTCGGCATAGAGTGTCAGAACTACGAGCTCAGCGAGCAGTTTTTGCTGGACGAGCCTGACAGCGCTAAATATGTGTGGAAGATGTGTAAGTTCACCAAGTACACTGTTAATAATAATATGCCGTCCGTAAACATTGCAAACTACCAGGTCATCGTTACTGTTGGGATGCGTACATATCTGACACTAGACACAGCTGACACTTCATAGTACTAATGCAAAGCCGTATTACTATTGCCACTCCTGATTATAACGCTTCTTTCCTGTAGGTGTCCTTCAGCATACGTTCTATAAGATGCACGCCAGTGCTAGCGAGTCCAACGAGCTCAACATCACCCTAGAGGGCAGCAGTAAGTCACAGCAACAGCAACAACAATTACAACAGCAACAACAGCATTTCCACTCGGGGGCCGCCGCTGCTGGGCCTCATCACAACAGGATGGGGGACATCGTGCTCGACCCTGGCGCCGGACTCCCAGCCTACCCAACCACCATACAGGTAATCCTCAAGTTGCCTTTCTTGTACTGTGCATACACGTTTTCTCCTTTTTCTCCAGCATTCCGAGATCCAAAACTTCCATCAGCAGACTCAGAGAGTGGATCTGTCGCCCATGAAGATTAGCAACTCCAAGTTTAGTCACCACCATCATCATCACCAACTAATTCTCCAGGAGCAGCAGCAACAAGCCAGCGTGCAACAACAGAGGAGACAGCAGATGATGATGGACATCACGGCCAACACAACTCTTCAGCAGAGCTACAATAACTATGTTCTGCAGGTGAGACCTGATAAGCTAACTGTCATGGTATACGCGCGCACCTGACATGTCCTCACCTTCTCCCAGCACGCCAACTCCGCGGGGAACGTGAACGAGTCAGGGTATGTGGTCTCCAACGCACACTCAGTCAACGACCTGGATCAAATTCACGTGAGTCATTCTATCATTCACCCAGTGGTGGCGAACTGTGACACTTGGTACAAGCCTCCTCTTTTTGGGGCGTTTCTGGTACGGAGTTTCAGCTCATTCATCCAGAGAAAAAAAATCGCGTTTTAGAGTGTGATAAAGAGGAGTTTGCTCTACGCTGGATTTCTGTTTGCTGGCTCAATCAGTGCGAAGACTTTGAGGCACCGTCTTACTTCAGATCTGTTTGTTCAATTGTTGTTCATATGTACAAATTGTTGCATGTTCTGCAATGCTAAATGCATAGCATTGAATGCTGCAGAATCCACCGCCGCAGTACCAGCGACCGGTTCCGGACTACGAAACGGCTATCAGGAACAAGTACGGCATCGTGAGCGGTGGGGGAAATGCGAGTCAGCCAGTGGCAGCCGGTCAGCACCAGCATCTACCGCAGCAAGTCGGTCACGGCAACGCTAACAACAATAGCAGCGGGAACCTGGCTCATTCCATCCTGTACAACTCGCAGCCTTCGCTCATCACGGATGCTCTCATGCCCAGGGCTGGACAACCAGCGGGCCATAGCCAGCAGCAGCAACAACAGCTTGTTGGGGCGGGTCATGTTGGAGGCAACAACATACTTGAAGGGGTGTATCAGAATCATCACCACCTAGGGAATGACTCTCACGTAAGCGTCACATGACGAAAAATTTCGTGCCAATTTGCATAGTAGTTGAAGCCTGCACATATGTTCACGTATTGCATCCTATCATTTCTCTCCAGAATGCCTATTCCTCTACTCCCGAGCTGAATCGTGTCAACTTAACTCACCAGCAACAACAGCAACGTCATTTGACGGATTCCTCTCATGATCCAATCGTGCTGGAGCTGCAAAAGCTCAATCTTTATCGACCGCCGCCTCCATATCCAGGTAGGCATTATAGACTTTGTGCAAGTCACGTTTACACGAGCTCATCCTTTCCATTAGGACCTTACGGCCGACTGGCGTCCACCTCCACTCCAGACCTCGCCGGGGGCCTGAACCACGGCAACTCGAACAATTTGTCCGCTGCTGGCGGAAGCGGTAACGTCGTTGGGCTTGGAGGCTCCTCTCCAGACCTTGTCTCAAGGCGAAATTTGGGTCAGAACGTGGTGAACAACCACAGGAGCAACTTCGGCCGGCTGCACAAGACGGTGGAGAATTTGCACGACGCTATCGAGAGCAGGCAAGCCTTCAGCAGCGAGGAACTCCACCAAGTCGCCGCCGGCGAATTCCCTCACAAATTGACTGCGGGGTATGGCGTGAACCGGGAGGAGCAGGAGGAGCCGATCTACCAGAACCAGCAGCAGTTGCTGCTCAAACTGAAGGGGGAGCCGATTTATGAGAACTTGCCCGTTCACGAGAAAGCCTTGTACAAACAGAGGCTCTTAGAGCAACAACAGAGGTTGCTGCAACAACCTCGTGAAGATAAGGCGTTGGACACTAGCGATAACAGCAACGTCCTCCACATCGACGACACCGTGGATAGTGCCGATCCTGTTCAAGAGGCCATCTTGAGTGGCAGCAGGCAAACTGCGGTTGACAGTGGCGAGCTGAAGGACGTTGTTCAGAAACAGCACAAGCAGTCTGTAATCACGACCACGAACAAGCTGAAGGGTCACGTGTCTCGCGTCGCTATCACGAACTCCAGAGAGAATCTGTCTGATTCCACCATCTTTAGGAAGGACGACAATGGCGTTAGATCAGAGAGAAAGAGAGATGGGTCGGAGCGTGAAGAGAAGAAGAGTGCAACCAGTGCCAAAGTGTCCACTCCACCTTCCAAGCCAAAGCGTGCAGTCACAAAAATCAGTATAGGCGACAAAGACGTCAGCGCTCCTATTAGAGAAAGTGAAATGGTCATTTTTGGCGAAGACGAGGGCGCTAAGGCCAAGAGAGGTGATGACAATAACTCGCAGCCTTTGTCTTCATCGTCCAAGAAGGACAGGACGTCGATACCAAAGCACCATAAACAGATAGAAGAGACAGACGCAGCAGCCGCCCCAGTCGCCAAGGCTGTTTCCAAGAGCCAGACCATGCCAAACTACTTCCAGACACCAGAACCTGCCCCGATAGCTGCCCAGCAGACCCCGCGTACTCCTTCGTCCAAACCCAGAGCGGGCAGAAAGCGCTGGGCTCTCAACTTTGGCAGCAAGACTGGTAGCTTGAAGTCGGTAAAAAGCGACTCTGGGGGCAGTAGTCACAGGAGCCAGAACAGCCTGGATGGCGGCTCATCCACGCCCTCTGGGTCCGTATCTGGCTCTAAGGCAGGCGGATTCGGGCCCATGATGCTGGCCACGCTGCACGGATTGACTCGGTAAGTCTGTGACTACGATACCATAGTCTACGTCATTGTACACGACAGGCACTTGCATGTTGTAATCCCCGTGCTACGCATGTGCGAAGTAATAGGCAGTATGTTCTTGGCACTTGTGGTGTCACACTTTGTGTATCAGGACGCAATTATGTCATCCATGTGCTTCTTACAGATCCCGGCCGGACCTCCTAGCCGAAAGCATGTCAGCCTTTTCTTCTCCCACGGGATTCTCCATCTCGCCAACGTCCAGGGTCCCTAAGGAAGAGTTGGGAGCGTATTTGCAGGTCGGATTAACATTGAACTCGATGCCATAATGGAGTTATCATTGCACCCTTGGGATTGTTTTTGACCTGGACCCTGACGTGCTCGCTCTTACTCCTAGGCTAAGCTTGACGAGGGCGAAGTACTTCGAGAGTTCGAGCGCATCCCCCGGCGGAAAGAGTCTTCAGCCAACAGCTTCCGGACTGCGTCGCTGGCGGAAAACTTGCCGCGGTCCAGGTTCCGGGATGTCCTTCCCTACGAGGAAAACAGAGTCAGGCTAAGCGGGACCGACCGGAGCAACAGGACCGGTTTCATCAACGCGTCCCACATCTCTGCATCGGTTGGACAGGAACAGGTACGACGTACTCGAAGTTGCTTTGATCGACTTGTTCCTCTGCTCACTGCCCTCGTTATTCCAGCGCTTCTACATTGCCGCGCAGAGTCCCTTGCCCAACACGCTGCTGCACTTCTGGCAGATGGTCCTCCAGTGTGATGTCTACCTGATTGTCATGCTCACGGACACAAACAACTCCTCTGGGAAGTCAAGTTCTTCAAGCTCTTTGACTATCATTCCTTACTGGCCCCAGAAACAGGGCTCAACCTTAGAGCTAGGCGAGTTCACGATCGTAAAGAAGTTCTCTAGTGAGTCCGAGGACGGCTCCTATGTCACCTCCACCCTCCACGTGAGTCACGGACCTACGAAAACACAGAGGACCGTTTGGCACTTGCAGGTGAGGATCGTTGTTCGTCTCTTTCTTTCCATCGTACCCGTTCTCACTCATGTTTTTCTATGTGTTCCACTTAGTACACTGACTGGTCAGACCACGGATGCCCCAGCTCAGTTCCCCGCTACCTAGAGTTCCTCTCTGAAATGTCGGCGCTCCGTCAGCACACCGCTGGTGAAGTCCCAGCAGGTCTGAACTGTAATCCTCCCGTGCTCGTGCACTGTTCGGCCGGGGTCGGCCGAACAGGCGTCACCATCCTCTGCGATATACTTCTCCACTGTCTGGACCACAACGTTGACGTGGACGTCTCACGTGCTCTCGCCCATCTCAGACAGCAGAGGATGCTGATGGTGCAGACGTTGCCGCAGTACAAGTTCGTCCACACGGTTCTGATTCATTATCTCAAACAATCCAGATTAATCTGAGTGAGGTAGAAGTGTGTGAGAGTGTGTTCACTCCACTTGTGGCTTCAGACAAGGAGCAGAGGATTTGTGACTGTTATACCTACTACTACACACCGCTTGCCGTGATGTCATTAGAGCAATTAGCGCAAGTACTTTAGTTCGTCTAATTACAGCACACACCTTATACTCATGCAAAGTATCTGTATGCAATTAGCAGTGCTGATTGCTCGTCTCTCGGCCTTTGTGCGCAAATTAATCTTGGTGCGATTTGTGATCAAAATGAATTGTCTCCTTCAATTTTTTGCACTTGCAGTCGTTACAATGTGTACACATACATACTATCTAGACATAACATGAAGTAGCTATTATAGTCGGTTTTATTCACATCTGGTGTGTACATATGTACCAGTATGTACGTACATGTCATTTTTACTTCACAGCAGTGATTATTATTATGCATACTTATACTCCTGAAAGCCAAAATACAGAAATGAAGTGACTATAACATTACTACCAAGGGCTAGAAGGACGTTTAGCCATGTGTGTTCAACACTGTAGTGGGAAAAAAGTCTTACGGAAGTCCCCGCTCACTGTAGCTCCTTCGGCCAAGCAGTTCTTGCTACATGAAGAGGCGTGCTGCAATGAGCGGAGAATCTACTCTGAGACCCTCCCAGGCAATCTTCAGACCTCAGGTGGGCATTGAATTGCGGAGAGACAGCTACAGGAGTCACAAAGCAGTCGAGGTGCGAGAGAGAGTCCATTGGACACCAGGTGCAAGACTTGGCGAAGGTCATTTTTGTGCCATTTCATCAATACTGACTGTGGCTACTCTTCCTGACACAGGATGTTTCAATGCGTTCTACGTCTAAAGTTCTTGAGAGATGTTTGGTCAAAAGGGGCAAAATCAGTCACGCGGCAAAACAATCTCAAATTTAAGCCTGGCGGCTATTTCTAACCTGAATCTGCTACAAAAAGGGGTGACTTCTTACATTATCAGATGAATTCAATGGAGCAGAAAATTGGGACCATGCATTTCCGATACATCAAGCGGTTTTTTTTATTGCAATCGATGCTTCGTTAATTGGTGAATCTATATCCCTATACAGTCGACCCCGCATAATGTAGCCACCTCGGGACCGCATGAAAGTGGTGACAATAACCAGTGGTTGTGTTAAACGAAGGTCAAGCCAACATGCCTATGTACATACACTGAATGTGCTCAGTCAACACATTTATTTCCTTGCAGAGAAAAAATCCTCAATTTTTGATTGACGAGACTCTTCCCGCAACATTTTATCCACCTCAGCAGCAAAGTCCTGGAAGAGTTCCATATTGAAAGGACGGTGTTCCAAACCGATTTCCTTTGCAGATGGTGTTGGTTCAACCATAATTCTATCATCGAGGTCATCGTCATCACTCTGGACCTGTTCTGGTAGCAAACCCTCAACAATGTGAAGCAGTGCATCTTCCTCTGTCTCATTGTCTTCATCAGCAATGGCGATGCCAGCGTCAATGTCAACCCACTGGTTGAATTCATTAGCGGTCATGCCAGGAGGAGGAGAGACTTCTTCATTTCCGTCATCAATTTCCATTTGGGAAGGCAGGAATCCGGCATGACGCCGGCAGTTCTGAATCGAAGTTGCAGTCACCTTTTTCCAAGCTCGGCTCAACATGGGCATGGCCTCCAAAATGTTGAGCTTCTTCGTCACATCAGCCGCTGACATTGGAGTGCTTGAGCCATTGTCTGTGACACTGTTGTTGTCGATTGCATCGCCAATCACTTGGAGGATTTTTTTCTCGCATTTCATAGCAGAAATGACTTTTCATGGCATGGATCACTCCCTGATCACACGGCTGCAGGAGTGACATGGTGTTCGGTGGCAGAGAGATCACCTTAATCTGCTTGAGACCATCCACTTCGACATGCGCAGGGCAGTTGTCGACCAAGAGACCAATCTTACGATTCTCCCGCTGCAGGCGCATGTCCCACTTCTTGAGCCATGTCGTCCAGAGATCACCTGTCATCCACGCATTTTTGAGGACTCATAAGATGTCATGGCAGGGAATGACTTGAGGTTTTTAAAGGCCCTCGGCTTTTTGGCCTTTCCAATGATAAGAAGGGGTTCCTTCTCACCCATCATGTTGCAAGTGACGAGTACTGTGATCTGGTCTTTAGCTTCCTTAAAGCCATGGCCCTGGCGGCTGTTCTTCTTGCACACGTAAGTGCTGTCAGGGAGTGCTCGAAAGAAAATCCCAGTTTCATCTGCGTTGTACCAATCCCATGGCGAGTGGGTGGCCGAAATGCTCTCCAGCTCTTCCTCCTTCCATGAGGTAGCAGCTGTCATATCCGCTGATGCAGCCTCGCCATGAAGATGGCGAAAGAGGAGGGCATTCCTTGAAGTGATAAAACCATCCACCCTTCCGTGTCCTTGAAGTTGACATGACCAATTTTCTTGGCCAGATCTTCAGCCTCTTGACGGATGATTGGCCCATTGACTGGGACATGGTGAGAACGGGCAAAGTCGAACCATTTCACTATGCCCTCCTCCACCTCCCTGTCCTTCCCGGATCGGTTGCGCTTTCTCTTTGCTACCGACTTGTCATTGCTCGCCAACTTGTACAACCTGTTCTCCTCCTTCAGGATCTGCAGGAATCCGCGCGCGACGCCGAGTTTTCCTGCAGCCACACGCTGGCTCTGGTCTCCCGGTGGCAGTGCATGGAATTCTTGAGAAAATCCACTTTTTCCTTTAATGTACGATCCACTCGGAGCTGCCTTGTTGCCATTTTTTGCATTTGGTGCCTCTTGACTCAGGTCAACTTGAAAAATACCAGTTGAGCAACAGAGTTACAGAAACTGCCAGCTAACTTGACACATAATCCTCCGTAAAAGTGGTCACAATAGCCGAAGACTGGTCCTTTTAAACGAAGAAACTTGCTAAGTAAAATTCCGTTCCAAGGCAAAGTGGCCATATAAGGCAGAAGATGGCTGTAATAACCGCGGATATATTAAGCGGGGTCGACTGTATATTACGTTAGGTTGAAAATTGGGATTCCCTGTGGGTGTTCAAAATTTGAAACTGCATATCATATGAAGACTTTGCAGTCGAATGAAAATGAAAAAAAATAGCTTTATCTATGCCCTATTGCATTTACAGTTGTATAATATTGTAAACTAAGTCATAATTTTTTCAGCACTTGCTCTAAAATATTCTTCTGACCAACTGGAGCAAGTCAGCATTCTGGTCAATGATTGTCACCCACTTTGGCTGCCTCTGACAGCCACCAGAGCTGATATCTACTTTCACTGCAAATTTACTTCAGTAGCTTACTACATAAATTTCAAACCAAGTTGGGCAGAGGTAAACACATTTTTTTTCCAAAGTATTTTGACTACATCTTCATCTTTTGAGCCCATGTAAGAAACCCCGGACACCATCAGTGAATTTCCAAGGTTGACCCCTTTTCAACCTAGCCTAATATATATATGTGGTTTCGAAAATGTCAACTTCGGATTTTCATGGTGGAAAATTGGCACTAGACACTGGCGTAGTTGGTACAAGTCGCCATCTCACTTGCGTGAGTCTGACAAGGCCGTAGAGGTCAGGAGGTTATCAACTGAGCTGGAGACCATGCACAGAGGCAAGGCGCTCCATGGTGAGTGCAGGGCACTCACACGCAAGGTGAATGAACTCCTCACATTTCTCTCTGCAGAATCTGCAAAGCTGTTCTGAGAGATTACCTGCTATATAATGATGATAGTTCAGGTAATTATGGCCAGTGAGGGCCTGTAATACAATACTGAGCATAGGGCAGTCCAGGCAAGCAGCAGCAGCGCCTATGCTGCCAGGAACATCTATCCAGTATTTTGTCTTCTGACAGGTGGCGAGGTGCCTCCATCTCACTGTCCAGCTGTCGTGGAAGAGGTCTTTGATAGCCCTTTTTCCGGTAATGGGACAACCATCCCCCCGGTTGTGGGACAACCCACCCACTCCAGAAGAGGTGTCCCCGGAGATTGTCCCAGCCTATGGCGTCCCATCTGCTCTGGTTTCTGCCCAAGATCCTGAAAGCCGCCTGAACTGTCATGAACTGAGCAAACAGATCAAGAGGCGTAACATCCAGTATGGCTTCCAGACCAGCAGTGGCGGTGGAATGATGCACATGGGCCATAAGCCAGCAGACCTAGCCTTTGCATTCTATTTAAGTGCTTTTTATAATTATTGGCCCTGTTTGCCCAGACCAGGGCACTGCACGTGACCTTCGGTTGGACAATACCTGTGAAAATCCATCTTGTGAGAAACAGGTTAGGGCCCCACAGCTGTCCCACCGAGGTCTTGAATCTATGTATATATTAGACTAGTACAAAAAGGTACTTTTTCTGGAAAATAAAATTTTTTCATCCTGGGTTTTTGGCATAGGGTCAAATTAAGAGGATTTTACTAAAAAAGTTTTAAAAGATTGCTTACCATCTCCATTTTTGATTTGAAGTTTGCTACAGTAGCACAGTACATAGAGCTGTCTGAATTCATAACTGTAAACATACTGTTAAGAAGTGTCCCTGATTAATGTGACATTTTTGACCTAGCCCAATATATATATTTAGGCTAGTTCGAAAATTTCAACTAATATATATCTTCCACTACCCACGGCAGTATGTCAGTGTGCACTTGTCTTATATCAACCTCTAGATCAACGGGGTCTTCGACGCGATCTCCTACAGCAAGGGCGCGTCAGTGCTTCGCATGCTCGAGTCGTTTATGAAGCCTGGCGAATTCATCCAAGGGATCACGAACTTCCTGGAGAAGTACAAGTACGTGTGATCCATGCACAAGTTGGATCAAGGCTCTCTCTCTTGAGATCGCCTTGACACCAAGTATAGAATAGGAAAAGCAGCTCTCTAATGGGTCTTGTCTATGACACACTTTATCTATTCAACTCCAACTGTCCCAGGTACGGAAATGCAGTCACCAATCAACTCTTTACGGAGCTGAGGGATGTTTCTGAAGAAGGCCTAGACATTGAACACGTGAGCCCAGTTGAAGAAATAGTTTTTGTGTCCGTCCTTCTTTAGCATGACCATTCAGATCATGGACACCTGGACCAGGCAGAAAGGTTACCCCGTTCTTAGTCTCAGCAGGATTGGGGACTCCTATGAGGTTAGATTCTTCTTGTACATTTTCCACAAAGTTTTGCCCTCAACGTTGTGTTCCTCAGGTTGTTCAGACACGTTTCCTCACTGATCCCGATGCTAATGACGACGAGGACGAAGCGTCTGATTTTGACTACCGTTGGGAGGTGCCTGTTACATTCAAATCATCAGCAAATGATGAGAAGCGCCAGGTCTGGTTCCACATGGAGGATGACTCAATTCTTATGTGAGTGCCACGGAAAGGGATGATTGCCAAGCAGGGACCACTTGAACATGGTCACGCAGAAATCACTGAAGAGTTTTGTGACAAACCAATGCTTCTATTGTAGTCCCATTGACGCTGACGCCGCCTGGACCAAGGTGAACGTCGACCAGCTGGGCTACTATCGCGTCAACTACCCTCTGGAAGATTGGAACACTTTCCAGCAACTGCTCCTTGGAGAAAATGGCGAAAGTTATGAGGGAAAGTTATCCAATTCTGACCGCACCAGCCTCATCAACGACGCTTTCAGGTACTGGTTCACCACCATGAGCGCTAGCTCGTTCACTGTACGTACAACACAGTTGAGCTTTTATTCCCTTCCTTCCGTAGTCTTGCTTCAGCCAGCATGCTCCCCTTCACCGTAGCCATGGACATGACCGAGTACCTGTACAAGGAGGACGAGCTGGCGCCGTGGCAGGCTGCCATTGCCCAGTGTAAGAGCATCTGCCAGAGGACTTTGTAGCTCAGTAAGAGCACAAGAAAGCTGATGATTTCAGTGAGTTACCTGACCGACATCACCTTCGACCTGCCGCTTTATCCATTGTTGCTGTCCTACGAGCTCAGCCTCTCGGCAAACTTGTCGTCTGATCTCGGCTGGCAAGATATCGGCGGACACGAAACCAAGTAAGAATGACCCATAATTGATGGAAAATGTAAAACAAAGTACTGTTGTATTAGAAAGCTGAGGAATTTCTTGTTGGAAGTTTCTTGCCTTGCTGAGAGTGAGGACTGTCTGCGTGAGGCATCCCAGAGGTTCACCTCCTGGATCCAATCTGGCCAATGGGTGGAACCTAACTTTAGAAGCGTCGTCTATGATTATGTAGGTTTACGTCAACAGTGCACGTGACATCCGTCAGTACTGAAATTATTTTCGAGATGGAAAATCTCAGCAGAGAAACCTTCATGATACCATAAGTCATTTTTCGAATGGGAAAGACGATGAAGCTCAGCTTGTATCTTGTGGACTAAGGGACTGACTAAGGGATTGACTAAGGGATTGACTAAGGGACTGACTAAGGGACTGACTAGGGGACTGACTAGGGGACTGACTAAGGGACTGACTAAGGGACTGACTAGGGGACTGACTAGGGGACTGACTAAGGGACTGACTAAGGAACACTTTCAAATGCAATGTACAAAAAAGGCGGAAAAAGGACCCAGGAGTCACAGAAAAAGTTGTAATGTGTTGAATTTTGATGCTTGTCAGAGGTGGAACGAGCCAGGATTTTCTACCGCGAGATGAGCTCAAGCTAGAAAAATAGAGCTGAGCGTTTAGAGCTCGATCACAGCTCGGTTCAACCTTGCTTTCCTGCTTATGCCCATTGGATGGTCAGTTGAGTGATGCTTGTATCAAGTTGCAATTTTACTACGTACTAGAGGGCGTTGATGCTCCCAAGTGTCTGATGCTTTTATTATGATCATTCAATGAAGCCAGTATCCATTGTACCACAAGTAGTACCGGTAACATCCTCATCCCTGATCCATGTAGGGCATGGCCACGGTGGGAGACAGGGCCGTGTGGGACTCTGTGCTGGACCTCTACGTGGGCGAGACGAACGCTCAGGAGAAGTCGGTATTCTGCGAACGAGTGACACATTGCATTCATTCATATGAATATATTATAATATTGCTGTCGTTTAAGAAACTGCTAAGCTGCCTTTCTTCGATTGCCGACGAGTCGGTGCTAGCTGACTTCATCGTGCTGGCCATGAACGAGTCCATAGTGAGGTACAACAAAAACTGTGTACGATGTGCAGGAAGCAATAGGTTGAGACTCACCAAACACAGGTCGCAGGACTACTTCACTGCCCTCGAGTTGATGGCCAACAACAGGTTGGGGGAGCAACTGATCTGGGATTTCGTCAGGTAACCAGACCAGCGACTTGGACGCCTCAAACAAACGAATCATTAGGGCTGTTTGCAGGAATGAATGGGACTACTTGGTGGATCGGTTCACCTTGAACGACCGTGGTCTGTCCGGGCTGATCCCTTCAATCACGGATCGCTTTGCTACCGAGGATAGACTGCGTGAGATGGAAGACTTCTTTTCAGACTATCCAGAGGCTGGCACGGGCGAGCAGAATAGGCAGATAGCGTTGGAGACCGTGGAAAAGAACATACGGTGCGTCCCGTCCTCAGTAACACACGTACATACATATCCATAGGTCTAGTTAGTCATTGTGAGTGTCCACGCCACTTCTAGCTTCTTGGCTACCTTCGCGGATGTCATCGACGGCTGGCTGAGGGACAACGTCAAGGAGGAAGGCAGCAACAGCTCGCGTATAGAGGCGAACTTTATCTATTCTGCGTGTTTTGTTATTGTGTGGGTCCATGAACGGACGACCTCTTGGTTTTAAGAACTCATATAAACGTAAAACCTCAATCGCACTAAAATTTGGATGACGCCGGAATCCATCTTTGTTTCTCATTTTGCTGATGAATATGCAGATGTGCATACGAATCGCTTCAGTCTGAGGCAACCTCGACAATGGTGAGGCAACACTCTCCATCTGCAGCCGCAGAAAGACCGGCTCGGAGACAACGTGAGCTGCTTCTTGCAAGGGGGTTTGGCCCAGCACTCGCCAGCCTTGTTGCTCGCAGGAAATCTGTGAGCATTGGTGTAGCAGAAGCTCAATTTGAACGCACCCGCAAAGTCAGTCAACCTTGAACAAACAATTGAGCTCGGTCAGTAGCTTCTGCCCGGACGTTAGAGCATCTGTACGCAAACGAGCACCTGCAAGGAATTGGCAAAATTGTTCTATTACGACGCTTTTTGGAAGAGGCCATCAACTTACGAGCACACTATACCAGTTTATTTATTAAGCTGAAAAATGAAGTACGAGCATAATAGAATGCGACATTTCATCACTAAGTGATCACACGTGATGCGCACATGTGATGTACAGCATTTCTGGCAGAGGCACTGATGAGGTGGATCATGGCAGGCTGGAACCAGCATTCCGTCAGTGCCATGTATAGTAACATGTCTTGCATTCTTTCTTCAGCAGTGCAAAATTGGCATAAATCTGGTACACGATACCAATGCAATGGAGAGCTTATAGTAATATCACATTCGAAGTATATTGCTTGATTAAATGATGCTCATCAAGTGCGCGCTCACCACGTGAGCTGCCTACGTCGAGTCGTCGAGTATCAAAAGACAAAAAACCGTACATACGTGTAAGACATGAAGGCGGTTGCAGACGGACTGACATTTTTTCAGTGCTTGGATGTGCCTAAATGTTTGAAGCAAAAAATGTGTCGAGTCAACATAAGAGCAGGCGTTGAGCAAATCAGAGTGAATACTCGGAAGAGAGGCCGGATAATACGGAAAAAGGAACTTGGATTGTACCTGCTCTGTCTTTGTCAAGGTAGAGGTATTGCACTGCTCCGAGATTGCGCTTTGATATTCTTTCTTGCATTTTAAAGTTCATCTGTCCCACTGGATGGAAGCTTTCTTTTCCTCCACGATACGCGACATCGTACAGATCTACTGGACAAAGTTTTCTGGGGGAGATCATTGCTATCACTTGGTGTAGCTTAGAGCACCAATCCATAGTTCAGCTATTGCTTTGTTGCGCGGACGATCCTGGAGCTGAGGTCAGGCTTTTCAGGCCCTAGAACATTTCCTTACTCTTCTTGACCACGTCGGTAAAGGGCACCTCCGCCGAGGAGGTCGACACGTTACTCTCCGGACTGCGGAGCAGCAACCTGTCCTTAGCAGCTCTGTCGGCGTTGGCTTTCAACCTTCCTCTAGACAAAGACCGCTGCCGTCCTCTTTTGTTGTTTCGACCGAAGGAGAAAAAGATGCTGCTGTTCCTCCGATCCTTCAGGTCGTTGTCATCCTCTTGCTGGCGACGATGGTGCTCGGAAGAGCTGTTCTTCAGCGACGCCTCGAGCAACTCCTGCTGGTAGTCGAATCCAGTCCGCGGCAACGTGCCCACGCCGCCGCGGTACACACTCGGCTCCACCAGATTGACAACAGATCGACTGCTGCTGCCGTTGGCGGCGCTGCCGCAGTTGTTGCCAGAAACGATGGTCAGGTAGCACTCCCCATTTAATTCGACGGCTGACGCTCGACTTTTCGACTGCTTTTCCTTACCAGCGAGGCTCTCGCCGTTGCTGAGGGCGGACGTTGAGCCGACAAAGGACACTTGGCGGCGGGAGCCGCGAGGGTGAAACGTCCGAAATGCAACTTCCACTTCTCTTTGCTCTTCTTCACTACGAGACACTTTCTCATTTTGATTGCTATCTTTCTCTTTTGTGCTTGAACAATTGGAAGACGAGGAAGATGAGGAAGAAGCAATACTGGCAGCGAGGCTGACGTCACAGGGGCCCTCTCCGCCACCAACAACTCCTTGGGTGCCGTTGGACTCTTGGCTGGCGGTGGTGGAGTTCAACAAGTGGTTGGAAGAGGAGGCGGTGTCGTCGTTGTCGTCGTCAGCAAAGGGGACACCCGAAGACAGGCCAAATTCTGACAAGCTGATTCTGAAATATCGCAGTGAGTGCGCACGAGCAGGCATTATTATTGCACTCATGCTCACGTACCTGGACTCTCCGGCACCCAACTCTGGAGTCATGTGATCCTCATTCACTTCTTCCACCAGAGGTATTGAGCTGAAGTCCAAGTCGCCTCCGTTGCAGCTGCTCTCACAATCCGGAGGGACTGAATCGTTGCCTTTTGAGTGCCCGGGGACGTTTGAAGTCTTTGGTGGAGCGGCTGCAGATGACGACGACCTCAATAGAGACCCCGTGATCCGGGAGTCATGATAACCTTCTGGTGAAGTAGGCTTGACGAGCAAGTCCTCTTCCTCAGTCGTCTGATCGCTGCTCTTCTTCGAATCACCGGTGCCAGAGTCGCGCTCTAGAGATTCAGAGTCCTTGAGATCTGCAAGATGTGAAGTTACATCATTTTCAATGTGTATAGCTGAGGTTCAAAGCTTGGATAGAGTTAAGAGGAACACACACCAGGAACTAACCCTTACTGAGTGTCATTTAATCCTTTCATTGTCTACTCGACAGATACTTTGTACAGTTACAAGTGACGTCAAGATTTATGAAACAGAGTAAACTTTACTCCTGATATCGACCTCACCCGTAAGTAATACTGTGACGGACACGTACTCTTTAAGTGTAGCATTGACATAAGGCATACTTTTACTTGTTACTGAACCCACCAGTGGTCAGCAGACCAGTATCCTTGTCCAAGGTAGTCCTGGCCTGCACAGGCGATGCGTCGGAGTGATCACAACCTCCAAGGAGGCCTTTGCGGACGTGCTCGTGAATGTCAAAGTCCGACTCACCGCCGTCGCCTCGGATAGGGATGAATGCAACTGGTTTGCCGCTTGGACCGAGTCCGGATCCGCCACATCCCGGAGACAAACGCCCAGACGACGACAGGTGCCGTAAGTCCTGCAGAACGAACAGGTCCGTGACGTCATGAACAGAGATGCTACATGGTGCCGCAAAGTGAAATCAGTCATACCTCTCTCCGCCTGGCGACCCGCCTCCTTCTGGAGTTGTAATAGCAGCTGATGATCCACACAAGGCTGGCGGCCACCAAGCAGCTACTTACAGCAATCACCGCGATAAATATGGTCTGAAAAAGGTGGATGAACATTGAAAGGTTTATCGTGAGTCATGCATCTCTTGGTCTTCTTACTTCATTCCGCTGATCCTGGTCCAAGTCGGGGTCACCCGTGGGTGAGACAGAAAGCGAAGCGGACTGAGATTCGGAGCCAAGTTGATTTCGCATCGTGCACTGATACCTAGAGAACAACATAAAATTATTAACAATCATTTTATGCATGATGGCTGAACATGGAGGATGCAGAAAAAAAAATCAAACGTTATATCGAAACAATATGATCGTAATTTGGCCTTCCGAGACGTTTTAGCCGTTATCGCAGTTGCTTCTCTCAAGTTTTATTTGTGTTGGACAAATTTCAAGAGTTGGATCCTCTTTCTCTTTCTCCCACCCGGCGTGCAAATAACGCATGTTACACCAGGAGGATGCACATTAGCTTCATGTGTGCACAGAAGTACGCTAATTGGCTAATGCAAACATTGTGCTGGAGTGAACGTCGCGCTGGACAAGTAATACTCATAATCAATGTGATTATACGCATGGAATAGAGTACATCAATTATTGAATTTCTTGCTGTGAGCTATACTTGGTGAGGATATTGTAGTCAAATGTAATAAAGCAGAGATCATTGTTCGGGGCACCGCTCGTCCTTCATGGAGCTGTTCTTTAGTACCATAGGACTGGACGACGTAGAAAGTATCACGAGAGAAGAGGGTCGATTTTTTACTATCAATTGACACCAGGAAACAAATCTAGAATGCACCACTCCGTCAAATTTAAAATATTTCATTTTTTGACTTGGCCTAATATCCAATGCATATGCACGTACATGCAAGCGTCTACTGATCACGCATGAACGTCTTTGTGCTCTTACCTCCCGGCGTCTTCCTCGGCAGCATCCACAATGATGAGCTTCTGGTCGTCAGCCGCGAAGAACCTTCTCTGCGTATCTCCCAGCACGATTCCGTCCTTGGTCCACGTCAGCAAAGGCTTAGGACTGCCTGAAGAGAGGCACTCAAGGACGGCGGTCTCGCCCTCGTAAACAGTCACGTCTCGCATTGGCTCCACAAATCTGCAACAAACCATTTCTTATTCATCTGCAAGATGTACTTCTATCAACTAATAAGTTGTTCCACACTTATTGTACTTAGAGTACGAAATTATATATCATTTCAATCGATCACTCTTGACTGGAAGACAGTACTCCTACTCAGTGGGTTCACTCGATCTTTCAACGAAAGCAACCTTTCACAACCTCGGCACGAGCTCCCGTAAACTTTTGAAAGTCACAAGTGGTTCTCGTTTAGAAACAAACAGCTTCTACTGACGCTCTTGACTCGGCATGTAAAATCTGTCACATCGACAGGGCAGAAAGAGACTTTACCTCGGCACCTCCAGCACGGACAGGGAGATGTTCCACGAGATGCTGCCGGCGGGGTTGGTGGCCGTGCATGCGTAGACGCCCATATCCCTGGCGCTCACGTCGTGAATCACGATGCTGTTCACGCTCATCCTGTAATCGTCCGAGTTGCCGCCGATGCGACTGATCCTCCGCTCAGTGGCAGCTGGAAAGTTGCCACCGCCGCCGTCTTTACTCCAGCTCAAGTCCGGAGCTGGCACGCCGCGTGCGGCGCACTTTAGCTCTGCCCTCCCACCTCCGGCCGCAGTGATCACGGGGTTTGGAGCATCCTTTCCACTGGCTGCAGCCGCAGCGCCCGGCATCACGAACTCCGGGAATACGTAGACCGTGATGACCGCCTTGTCTGAGTAGGTCGCACCAAACCGGTTTGACACGACGCATTGGTACTCTCCAGCGTCGTCGTAGTCCAACTTCGTTAGACGCAGCTCTGAAGTGATTTCTCGGCCTTTTCCATCAAAGGAATGGGTGGTGTTGGCGACGCAGGGGTAAAGGACTTTGACAATGCCATCGCCCTCGCCTTCGATACAGTCCCCATAGTTCAGAATCTCTGAGTTGAGCTTCCAGACGAAGGTCATGTTGGCTGGCGAGGTCGACGCCGCTCGACATTTGAGGATGAGGTCGCTCCCCTTCAGCGCGATGGTGGTCTCCGGCTGCTTGAGGAGATAGGGCTTGGGAAAATCATCGCACATGTAACTCTCGTACGCCACCGACGTGATGTATCGGCTCTTGAGGTTCTCCGGATGCGCGCAGGTGGCCGTGACCCCCCGGACGCCGGTCTCGTTGATCCATCGAGGAAACCACTTGAGGTAGCAGTCGCACAACACGCTGGCACTGTTCATCTTGATGGTTCTTAAGAGGGGCGTATGCTCGAATGCTCCCTCCTGCACTGTAGAGATGACGTTGTCGTTCACCTCCAACCATTCCAGGCTTTCCAGAGTCTTGAGAGCAAATTCGCCGATTGACTTGATCTGGTTCCTGTTCAGAGAAAGGTTGGACAGCTTGACCAGACCACCGAACGGAGCCTCTGCGTCTTCCAGACTGTGACTCAACTCGTTACCGTCGAGATTGAGAATCTCCAGGTTGGGAGTCTCGGCGAAGGCATCTGGCAACATGATGTGGGAGATCAGGTTGTCGGCCAGCGACAGTTCGACCAGGGTTGGGAGAGATCGAAGACTCTCTCGATCCAACAGCTGCAGCCTGTTAAAGCTCAAGTCCAGGTATGCCAACGAATGACAGTGTTCCCACGCATCCTCGTCGATAAAGTTGATCTTATTGTGGGCCAGGGAGAGGCGTGACAACGTCTTGAGCTCATACAGCCAGCCGTTGCCGATCGCGTCGACCCTGTTACGATCCAGATTAAGTTCTTCAATTGATGAAAGCCCAAAAAATGCCGCGTCCAATAAAAACTTGATCTGGTTCCTCTTCAGTCGGAGCACTTTCAGCTTATCCAGACCGAAGAAGGATAGTCCTTCGATCTCGACGAATTCGTTCTTGTTGAGCTCCAACACTTCTAGAGACTTCATTTCTTGAAAGAGTCCTTTAGGGAAGGAGGAGAGCCTATTCTTCGTCAAGATCAGCTCTCTCAGGTTGGACAAGTGGTCGAAGCTTCCGGGCTCGAGTTTCACGATCCTATTTGCTCTCAAGTTCAGTGTGGACAAGAGAGGCGATCCTGCGAAGGCACCTGCCGGTAATGATATGACCTTGTTGCCCGCCAGGTTGAGCTCTTCCAACGAGACCAAGCCTTCCAGGTGAAGTGACCTCACGGAGGAGATGTTGTTGTAGGACAGGTCGAGAGACACCAAAGAGTAGTGGACCCCGCCGAAGAGTCCGGACAGGTGGTTGTGGCTGAGATCGATCCGCCGAAGTGAGGTCAGCCTGGCCAACTCGGCGGTGGCGTTGTGAGGCATTGTCGCGGATAGGTCGTTCCTGCTCAGGTCTAGACTCTCTAGGTCCGCGGGAAGCCCTGGTGGTATGGCCACAAATCCGCGCCCCGAGCAGTTGACCGAGGCGGCCGAGCAATCACACACCAAGGGGTCGCATGACGGCCCAGACTCCTTCGATCCCCTGACCGCCCAAAGCCACGCGGACCACAACAAGACGGCCGCGACCGACGCAGTCTTCTTTCGCCGCCTCATCGTCACCACTGCCGGCGTCTCTTCGATTCCCCACGACGGAGCGAGGAGGGGCCGAGACAAGCCGGGAGGAAGTCGATCCACATCTTCTCCGATGAAGTCTACCCCCTTTCTCGGGGTCCTCCCTCCGGGTCGGTCGCTCCTTCTCCGGTCCGGACTTTTGTCTTCTCCGCCTCCCCCAATGGATGAAGCGCACGAGAAGATTGATCACGACTGGGACGAGTTTTTCAATTCACTGGCGAAAACTCCCAACTTCTGTTTTCTTCTTGCTTTTCCCACACGCACGCGCCGACTTCTGTTCAATTTTTTTGTTGCGTGTTGACCCCTTCGAGTCTTGACTCCTCCACCTTCGCTGGTCACTCTACCGTCTACGACTCGACGAGACTCTGACTGCAGCACCGAGTACAACTGGGCCAGCTCGTTTGTAGTCAACACGTAGAAGCAAGCGTAGCGTAGCAGCTTAAGCAGGACGCAGTTGTTTAGCAGCAGTAACAGCCACCTCTGTTTTGTGTCCCCCCTCCCTCCCTCGCTCAGGTCCAGCCCCACCGCCTGTTAGGTCGTGACCAGCAGCAAGGTGAAGGAAAAGCACCGGTCTTTTCCTGACTGGGGCCGTCGACCTCGCCCATTGTCGTGCTCGGTGACAGAGTGCTACTTCTGGATCACTTGGCAGCGGTACTGGGAAGGGGACACATGGATAAACTTTGCTGAAGGGACCGGGTAACCTGACCTAGTCATGGTAAAGCTTAAAGCAAACTAAAGCAACCTAGTAGTCAAGGCAAAATTTAAAAGATTATAGGAGTACTAGTTAGACTAACATTCGTATGCTAACCCAATGCAACCTGTTAACAATTAGGTAACACTCAACTTTAGTATAACACTTGCGCCTGAACAGCAGTACAGAGAGGTCGCCCAAGGAGCTCAAAAGTGTCGAAGGTACGCAAAGTCGCCCAAGGGCGTCTCGCGTCCGGGTGTGCTTGCTCGTTGCCCGGGGCTTCTTCTTCTTCTTCTTGTCCACCGGCAGCAGCAGCACTAGAGGTGTCGTCGTCGTCGTCGTCGTCGTCGTCGTCGTCGTCGTCGTCGTCGTCGTCGTCGTCGTCGTTGTTGTTAGGTCGCGACCGCCGTCGCCGCCTCCGCCGCCGCCTCCTTTTCAAATGCTGTTTGTGACCAGTCACAGTGGTAATGAGAGTCGAAGCTTGGACAAGAAGTCACTGTCTTAGTGAAGTTGTGTACAATGAATGAGAGCAGGACTCATATGAAGCACAATTTTGTTTGATGAAATGTCACCAGTGGTTGGTGCAACAGTCAGATATGAGGGTACAACAGCTGAATATGAAAAACTTGTGCCGTGAGTCACGATGGCCGATTCATACAGAAGTTCCCAGACAAGTTGGCTGCACCCGACAGGAGGAGCAGCTTATATAAGAGAACTTCTGGGCAAGGCATCATTCCTTCAACGTATTAAGCATCTTTTTCAGTGCGCTGAAGTCGTCATTTCTGCTATCTCTCAGGCAGGTTAGGGCATAGATGACTACTGGTTAGGGCTACGCCTCCACCAGCTGGGGCCAAAGAGCAGAAGTCAAGTTCCGACGGACGAGAGAATTGTCATGGAAACAAAAAATTGAATGGCAGTCACATCTACTGCTCCTCACCTGGTCGTATCGCGCAAATGCCAGTTGCTAACGTAGTTGTAATCCATCATGTCGAAGCTCTCGACCGAGCAGTCTCGATGCTTTCTTCGTGTTCTTCTTCTTCTAAGGTCGACACTTTTCCTCTGCACGCAAGGCCAGAACAAGGCCGAAGTGACCCCAATTCGCGAATTCCACAAGCGCGGCCATGACCACGTGTTACGAGTGCACGTATTCATGCCGCGTACATCAGTTGTGAACAATGAAAGTTGTACTACAATGCCTACGACCCCATGTACTATAAGGAACCTTGTACCTTTAGTTATCCATAACAGCCAATGCTACTCATTGTTTCTCATCTGTGTAGATAAATGTTACTCAACAGCAATAGTATGCTCATCATTTATATGCATGTACATCACAAAATAGCAATACATCCACATCTGCACATGACTAATTTGCATGCATGAGTTCACAATAATTTTGTGAGCTGTCCCACAATCACATGTTTT
>JAAUXU010059225.1_pt1 | contig 30889 bp, 34 predicted proteins | sample 7278151 | NCBI WGS metagenome assembly JAAUXU01 (sample SAMN14350113, study PRJNA611818) | marine sediment metagenome | isolation source: surface marine sediment (1.8m) | place: French Polynesia: Moorea | collected 2018-08 | reverse complement strand
CACTGCATAGAGAATTCCCAGCAGCAGCGCAGTAGTGAGATTCTTTCAATAAGCAACGTTAAGCTTGCTGGAGCAAGAAGGAGGTTGTCTCTACGAAAGCGATGGAAATGCAAGTGAATAATAAAAACAGGGCATTTGAGATAAGTACAGTAGGGAGGCGAGAAATCGTGAGTCATCTGTTGTCACGCACCATTTGGTTCCGGGTCATCCCTCTGCACCGATGTCCTATTGTTACAAGCATCAGCGTGCGTCAAGTTGCCACTGAATGTGTCATATATGCATGGAGCCCTGGAGTATTCCAAAGATCCTTGCAAATATGTTAGAGCAACCAAAGACTTTCGTAGTTCTCTCAGTTGCAACGTGCATTTTTGAAACTTGAACTTGAAAAGGACCCATCCCCCTACACCGGTTTGCTTGGAAAGGAATAATTCAGACAAGGGAAACTCACTTTATCCTCTCTTAGGATAACCAAAAGCTTTACCCTCTTTTGGGGAGTTTCTTAGCAACTTTCGTGAATCAAGCTGCTTCATACAAATACCGCATGTCTATCCAGCAGAAAGTACAAGTACGAAGCATGAAACGTTGTGTACTTTGAAATTATAACTTTGAAGTTAGTATCCCACAAGGAGTCCTCCCTGACTACACCATAATATCATCCTAGGATCATCTCTGGCATCCTTCCGAGAGGTCCGTTTCCTGGGAGTACCCTGAGATTTGTTCGCCATCACTGACTCCAATGCAGTAGTCACGCTCAGGTACGTTGTTACAGGATTAGGCTTAAGTTCTGTCTTATCTCTTCAACATGCTACAGTTGTGTACATAGCTAATAGGCTAGTTCGAAAATTTCAACTTTGGATTTTCATGGTGGCAAATTGGCACTAGACACCGGCGTAGTTGGTACAAGTCTCATTTTTTGAAGAAAAAAATTGATTTACTATCTGCACTTTTAATTTGAAGTTTACTACTTATGTAAAACATAACATACAAAAACTCCAAAAAATGCTACATTATAAAAGTGTCTCTGGTTGAGCTGAATTTTGTTTTGCTAATACTAAACATTACCCACTATGACCTCCCAAAGTGTCAGATCAACCAGGGACAGTTCTTAAGCTCATAAGTGGAAAAGTCTATTTAACAAGAGTTGTTTGTTGTGAACCCTCATTATAATAAAATTTCATTTTGAAGCTATTTGTTCCTGTGCACACAGCTACAAAAGCACCCTGTTGACATGGGCAGTTTTGGGCTTAGCTGCTGAAGAGCAGGCCAAAACTATTTGACTAGCAGAGGGTCTTATGACCAGTTTCATCCCTTCAAGGGGTACCAATTTCAAAAAATCAGACTTTCAATTTTTAGAGGCCACTCAAGTGGATAGCGGAGCTTCGTCGCTGTTTTCTTGACAGGTCAATTTGCTGCTTTAACAGTCCAGTGTCAGTAAGTCAAGAGCAGAAAACTGATTCTGACGGGTGCACTATTTAATTTATTAGGTCTTCATTTCATGAATGTACATTACAAATTAGTAATTCACACTTATAGTACGTTACACTTCGGTACAATACGCTACGACGGACTACGAATGCAAAAAAAAAGCTGCTGAGATGAATAGACGCTATGAAATAGATATGTAAGCATAAGCGAACAGTTCCCTGTTTAAGGTCTCGTGTAAGAATGTGCTTCAGCACTACATTACTCTCTACAACTACAGCATAAAAAAGGACAGTGTGAGGCATAAAAAAATCTCCCGTAGAAATAAGTGCATGGAAGGAGGTTGGATGCGCGACGAGGCAGTCAAGGACATGAATGGATGGTAAGGTGAAGCCGCGAGGGCAGGAGACATTTCTTTTGAATCACACTGTGCACGACGTCTTAGAGATTTCCTCTGTCTGCCTGGTCCAACTCAATGGACTGGAAGAGCGCCTTAAAGTTCCCTGCGCCAAAGCCCTGGTGATTGCGGCGCTGGATCAGCTCGATGAACACCGTGGGGCGGTCCTGCAGTGGTTTCGTGAAGATCTGCGAAAGCATAAACTGGTTAGAAGCACAGGAGCGGAAAGGAGTTGATGGCTCTCACCTGGAGAAGGTATCCGTTGTCATCGTAATCAATGAGAATCTTCAGCTTCTGGAGCGCGTCCAAGTCTTCTTCGACCTTCACTTTGGAAAGCTTGAGTCGCTTTCTCAGTTGGTCGTAGTACGTGTCCGGGATGTCTAGGAATTCGGTTCCACGGGCTCGGAGGTTGTTGATCGAGGCGATGATGTCGTTGGTCCTGATGATTAAGACAGTTTTGTACATAGAGAACTTCAACTGGGGCGCGAGATGGTGTCCAAAGATCCAGTGTTTAACATGACGACTGTGATTAAAAGTATGTCTGACAAGAGATGTGTGTATGAGAGGGGGAAAGCTTGTGTGCAGCATCAGTGTTTTCAGACTGAACATCCTGGAACGGGATCGCTGTGCACAACTAACCTGAGGGCAATGTGTTGCACCCCGGCACTCCCGTAGTAATCAATGTACTCCTGTATCTGTGACTTTCGGAGTCCCGGCGCAGGCTCGTTGATGGGCATCTTGATGGTCTCCTCGTAGTTGGCAACGACGATGGACCTCAGGGCCGAATACTCGGTGTGCATTTGGGAGTCATCCACCGACCAGAACCGGTGGAAGATCAAGTTCTGCTCATACCTGAATTTAGAGTTTGGGATCATTGATATGTATGAGACTCAGGAAGGGAGGTCATCTGGATGAAGGGTGCAATGGGGCACGGCCGGGAGCATGAGGAAGAACATGGGGAAGGAGGGAAGAAGGCATCTGACATCTACACTCAGTTTACGTACGGGGTGTTAAATGAGAAAGAATATAGAAAAGTGTATATTTTTAGAGAAACGTATATTCTTTCCTCATTGCAGCCAAAAGGTTCAGATTCCTTCCTCCTGAAGATCTGTGAGATCTTAGGTAATTCCACCCCATAGCCCCAAAAGTAATCATGGCGAGCGGCATCAGAGTAAGTGTGGAGCTTCCTCTATTAGTAGTATTTTGATTGGAGGGGAACAGTTCTGCATGCGGCTGCAACACACCATGGACGTGATGAACGTACCATTTGGCCGCGCTCTCCATGGTCAAGTCAGGTTGGTTCCCCACAACATGATCAACGTAGAGAACTCCGCACGGTGGCAGCGTGGGCAGAAGCACATCCTGCACAGCACGTCTCGATTCAGCAACATGGCAGTTCCTGAGCATTTGGGCACACTGCACTCTGTAAACGTACCTTGACCCTCGGCTTCTGGTACCCAGGTAGGAAGATCCCCTTGTAGCCCGACCTCTCCAAGAAGGTGTGGGTTGTCTCCCCGTACGTCTGCACCATGGCGAGACGCACCTTTCCGTGCTGAAAGGGTGAAGGGAGGTCAGTGACATGAAGTGCATTTCAGACGTAGCGTGAAAAGTGATGACACCTTAACCTCTTGATGTGCAACACCTAACTCAATTTTTTTCGTGCTGACTTTGTGAACGAATCGAAGACATTTTTGCCGACAATTTTGGCTCCTTATCAGATCTTTGTATCTTCCTACACTCATGTGAAGTGAAGTAGGAGCTCTGTCGTCGACGTAGACGTCGAAACAAGATTTCTGTGTGTGGGGGGAGACATAATGCTCGAGATGACTGAAGTGGGCCCGCCGACGGTGCTGCAGGAGCCCGCAGACTCGGTGGAGAGAGTCAGCCAGGAGACAGATGAGGAAAAACGCATGTGAATATTGCGAGATGGTACGAATGAATGCTGGCAGAAGTGGTCCCTCCCCGCTCCTGCATCAGTGCTACAAAAAAATCATCACTGATATCACTGTTCCTCAAGAAACGCAAGTGCTGAAAGCCTCCAGCCACAACTAATTCATGTCTTCTAGAGGAAAAATATATAAAGACTTTTGCATTTCTCAAGTTCGACTGTTGAAACTCGTGATTTTGAAACCGCTCTTGGACTGAAACGGCTCTTTAGCAGTGATCACGGCGAACAGGAAAATGTATCATCACCCTCCAAAAAAATACTTACAGTACTTGTTTTGCGAAAGTTACTATTCTTACTATGGCAGTAGTAATACCCATATACCAGTATATTATCAAGTTACGTTGAAAAGTCTTCATGATGAGCCAAGGGCTTGAAACTACATTCTTTGGCAACTGGTCTTAAATAAATTCCTCAAACAACTTCTTACGCAGTCGTTTTTATAAAAGGTTTGACCTTTACAGAATCATTTACTGCGTCACTTATGACAAAGGCCTTCATTTGTAGCTACTGACAATCCCATCATAATGCTTCTAGAAAAAAGGCGACCATTTCTATCCCTCATCTCTAACTCATCAACAGCTGTTAGAGAAAGAGGAGTTAACACAAGTATACCTGCAGCAAGATACATCTTGAAGTATGACTCTAACTTAATGCTGAAGGTACACTGAAGCCACCAGTCAAACTTTTTTACATTACCAGTTAAAATTCTAATCTTTTTCTCGCTGTCAACCAGCTTCCATCCAAATCACCTGTTCTCACTACTCTTCTGGGTGTGGATTTTTCTTGCTCTAAACAATGGGTCTTATCTAACCATCAACTCAGGACAAATGCTATACAACCTTTAATAGCGTACAAGTAAGAAGAATCTCAGAGGAAACGCACGAACTTTTTTATTGTCCTAACGTAAGCATTTGTATCTGGTGCTCATTGGAGTGTAAGCACATCTCGTCCTTTAACCAAAGGTCCAGGGTGCGGAGAGCCAGTACAATCGTGCATGAAGTTGGCACAAGCTTTCTTTTCGTTTAATCTTATGTAACCTATGTGGGACATGCTACAGGTCATCGGCGTGCGAAGACGCGGACAGGGCCTTTGTATCAACCTTCGAGTCCACGGACTACCCACATTGGAGACTGCAGCTGCGCTTTATGTTTGCTGTGAATTTCACTCTACTCGGCTGTCGGTTGATTTAGCCAGGATGATTTTTTAGCTCAGTTTTATTCCTTAGGGACAGTTGATAAGAGCCTATCAATTCGTTTCTGAGGCAATATATTAATATAAGACGATATCCGCAACTGTCGGGGTTAGAGACTAAACAAAATTATGAAATATGAACCCGTGAGTTCCACAGTCCATGCACACCGCGCTAATGTCCCCAAACCCGGCACAAATGTCCCTTCTGTGTGTTCAAAGTGGATTTCGAATTTTATACATACCTCGTCCTCTTCCTCCCAGATGTCCCTGACCACTGTAACTCCTCTCTTCTCGGCTCTCTCCATGATGGCGTCGAGGTCCTCCACCGCGAACGCGATGTCCTTGACGCCATCGCCGTGGGCCGTCAGGTGCTTGCCCATCTCGACAGTGATTGGCTTGTTTGGCTCATAGCTGCCATGACAAGCGGAAGTAAAATAAATAAGGAGTAGTTTAGATTTCGTCGTACAAAAAAGCTTGAGCAGGTCACACTGCACTTACGTTATACTTTCATACTGTATCACGCTCTGTTCAACAATATAATCTCCAATTTGGCCACGTCCTCATGAGCATCTACCAAATGCAGACCATGAATGCATAACCCCTGAAGTCTCATTGAGTCTTGCTGTTTGTCAAATTCTTTTATAGAATGACGGTATCATGAATACATGACTGTTTTTGACTGTATCATGTTTAAGGCTGTATTTGACTATATCATGTATAAGACTGTATTTGACTACATCATGTACATACGACCATATTTGACTGTATCATGTATATATATGACTGTATTCGACTGTATCGTGTATACATGACCACAATTAGTAAAGTCAAGACAAAGACTCAGTAGTTGTGGTCAGACTCAAAGGATTTAACAATTTCCTAGTTTCTATACAGTGAATCCCACGAATTTCATGTTTACAGCATACTTTTGTATCGTATACTCTTTTCTCTTTTGGTCCTTTGTACTTACGCAGACTTAAAGACGAAGATCGCCTCGCCCTGCTTGACCACGTGGGCCGCCACCTGCCTCTCCCCAGTCTCCAGGCCCTTGTAGGCCAGGTGCTCGAAGCCCAGGCGAGCGCAATAGTAGGAGGCCGCCTGCTTGGCGTTGCCCACCCACCACTCAATGTGGTCGAACTTCAGGAAGCGGCCTTTATCAGGTTTGGGCCCCTGTGCAGAAAAACAGTGCGCGAAATGCTTGCCGCAAATAACTTCCTGAAAGTGACTGAAAATGGCCAGATTTGGCGCAGGTCTTACTGCGATTTTCAGTGAAGCGTCACACTTTGAGTGCTGCAGCTCAAAATAAGCAGTCACCATCTTGTAGCAATCTCTTTAAGGTCATCATAGCTGAGTTGCGGACCAATTGTACAAAAATTGACAAAGACATGTTTCAGTGCCAAAACAAGCACTTCATCTGTGACGGAAATTATCTAAGCACTGTAAGAATAAAGTCACACTGTCATCGTACGTCTGCATTTATTTGTGGCACTAGTATGTCTTGGATAGAAACAAATTTCTGATGTGCTGAACACATTTGTTGTAGACTTTTTATATTTTTGTCCTCTGTTGCCCCACCAACATATGCTGATCTATCATCAAAGCCACTTTAGAGAGAACAGTTTTGAGAGAACTTTCTAGAAATCCATGGGATCCGAACCGATGATCGGTAAGAGTGGAGAAAGTCAATTTCCAGCACCTAAACTAATGACTGACCCAAATGTCTTAAGCACCAAGAGCGACAGCAACTGCAACAACTTGGAAGTCACCTGGTTCATGCACCTGTTCAGAGAAGGACAATTAGACGTTCATTTTAGATTGTCACGATGCAAGAGGATGACTCTAGTTCTGAGTGAAATGTCCAGATTTTGACTGCGCGGGTGTTACAGTAGTCTTTCCCTCACCCGTCAGTGGCCCCTAAAAATGACTCACCCTGTAGTTGGCGGTGAGTCGCTCGTACTTCGAGCGTGAGTACTGTACGACCAAACTTTTGGCGGGGCCAGTGACAGCGTCTCAGTCGCAGGACGCTGTCACGAGCTTCACCAGGTACGTGTGAGGTGTGAGTGTCTTTCACCTTGTCAGTGTAGTTGGTCCCAACGGGACGATCGGGGTCGTGCTCCATCTTGGGGTCCGAGATGTCGACTGTGGAAGCGCCGGAGAGCGACTGAGAGGAGGAAAACGGAGGTGGGAAACAAGTTACTTCTTTTCCTGCGCAAAATTAGAAACGCTGCAACGAATGACAAAGAAGCTTGGAAGAAACTTCTTTTTTCTTCACCTTAACCTCTCGCAAATTCGTAATCTGCCGTGAAATGGAGAGAAATCCTATTGACTTCTCCCTGTGAAGGTTCCTGCGACAATCTCGGTGGTGCATATTTCGTTCAATGCCAAACACACCCACCCATTACGTTTTGTGTGACTCACACTGCACACGACATGGACAGGGTGGGTCAGAAAGAAAAGTTAGTCAAAAACGAAAACTTTCTCGAGTACAGGGTGGCCCCGGTCAAGTGTTGAAGACGAGCAAGGTAGTGATGATGAAGCAACTGTGCACATTTTTATCAAATTTATTGGACATACGTACAGTAGCACCAGGACCAGGAAGGAGGTCAGCATTACTGTCAGCGCCTCCTGACATTAACTTTACACGTTTAAGTCGCTTTATTTAGTTGTGTTGTTTCGGGAAGTAATTGCACTTCTAAATACGAGTGGTGACGTCCTCCGAAGGAGCCAAAACTGCCACTATGTGCTGAATGTACTGTAGTAATTGCAGTACGGGGGTACAGTGGAGTCCGCGGGTGACAAATTGCTTAGGTCCTGAAACTATGTTGCTCTGACTGAAATGAAAAATGTTCACAGTGACAGTTAGGATGTCGTGACACTTTTCATTCGGCCCAAGCGTATCACTGTAAGCGGCTCCAGGGGCGGTAAAAATGTTTCCGAAAAAAGTGCTATAAACAGGAGTGTCACTGTCCCGTCCTGGTAAGGGTCGTCTCGGTAAGCGACGTCAACTGTACATTCCAAAAAATGCAATTGCAGTTGACTCTGCTTGCAGTCACAACGGCTGAAGTAAAACCACGTGACACATATTGGTAGGACATTTTATAAGCTTAAGACTGTAGATATGCAGTAGTCTCCCCATATACAGCAGAGTCCACGCACAGCGACATCGGACATGATAGTGAAGCTCCGTTAAAGTGACTGACTTATTCCCTAGGACATCTTCATATCATATAGTTAGTGCATTGGGCTCCTCATTGAGCAACCATTTCGACCCTGGCCCAGGGTGTCCCTATAAGCGGAGTCCACTGCAATCGCCACTTTTCTCCCTCACCGAACAATCTAACGAAACGCAATAAAACTGATGTTTTAGTATTTAAACAAGCCAAATTCGTTCAGAAGCCTTGAACAATGATACCTGCGAGAGCAGAAGTTGTCTCGAGGCAACTAAATTTGCCAAAGCATCGCAGTTTGGCGTCTCAGGTGCAACTGAACCAAGTTTTCCTCCGAACGCACGTACTTGCTTTGAACGGGTTTTCCAATGCGCCAGAAATTGATTTCTTGCTCGACATGACTTTCGTACTTGTCCTCCGGGACTGATGGACCAATCCTGTATCGGTATGCATGTGGGTGTGTGCGTCAGGGGGGCCTTTTTGGAGGCTCGACCCCAGCGGAATGAGAGGGGCTTGGCTCAAGTCAGCAGAGCTTGTTTTTCAGGTTGGGTAGATTATAAGAAGTAGCACACAAAGGTAGGAAAATAGAGACCCGATTTGTGCCGAAGATAGTGGGAAACAAGTTGAGGCCGAGCTGGATTCTGACTCTTTGAGACTTTAAAGGAGAAAAAAAACAGACAGAACATTAGGGTTCTTTAAGCACGAATGAGAAGCCGCCGATATCAACGATGTTGACCTTAGAGTAGAGGAATGAGTCGACGGAGTCAAGTCAAGCGGTCTGCCACGCCAGGTGCACCACATGCTACAATACAACTCCCATGGTCCTCTCCTCTGAATGCAAAATCAAGGTGGACGCCTTCAAGCCAGATCGAAAACCTGGTCACAGTCCTCAAAATCTGGCCAAAATTGACTTCAATTCTTCCAGCCTAGCCAAAATTGCCTCCAGTCCTCACTGCCCAACCTTCGGTCCTGGACTAGCGACCGCTCCAGCTGGAGCGTCATAGGCTCGACAAGTACCGATGCTGTAGCGTCAATTCACACCCATCGCGTACTCTTTTTTGTGCAGTCGATGAGATTTTTATTGCTCTTTCTTCAATTGTGAACGTGATGATTGCCACAGAGAACTACAAAAGGCGCGTTTGGATACGTGTAGAGTTGTGCTCAGCACAACCACAGGCTTCAGTAGCGTTCAAGTAAGGCCACATACGCGTATAGAATGTATACGATGCACAGCAAAGTTCACACACGACTTGACACCTGCAAAATAATCCTTATTACTTCAATGTATCACAGTTTCGCAATCTTTCAAGCACAAGATACAGGGCGGTTCGAATAGAAATGGCTCCATCAGTGTGAATATCTCTTCTTTGGTGGTCCGGTTCTTCACTTCCTGACTTCCAGCAGTTCCGGGTACTTCTCCATGATGTTCATGAGTATGCTGTCGATGTAGTGCCTCAGCTGGTCATTCACCTCCTTCTGCTCCTTCAGCTTGGCACGGATCTGCAAAGAAGTCACATGAATGTTTCTCTGAAGGTGAGAATTGTTGGTCTCTCTCCGATCATGAAGCAAAAGCAAACAAACATGCAGTATTTACCTCCTCCAGCTCTGCCTTGGTCAGATTCCGCTCCTGTGGAGAGAAGAACGAGTGCGAGAAGTGGTCGACAGACAGATGTGCAAAAAAATAAGCAAAAAAAAGTAAAATCGTACACCGACAAGCGACTGAAGGAGAGAACAAAGTGCATTCAGGCAGCCACAGTGCAATGAAGAGCATTCAGAATAGATGTGCTGCAGTGATAACAATATAAGCGTGGAAACCTAAAAGCTACTGTGCAACAAGAAGTGCATCCACTTTAATTCTGGACATTCGCGCCCTTAAGTTAAAATAACTAAACGGAACTCTGATGTACATTTTGTTGCAGGGATTCGTCAATATTATGAGGACAAGGACGACAACACCCGCCCCTCCACCGACCTCCACAGCCTCCAGAAAAAGAATACTCGAAGCTGCTGTCAAGTGAGTCATAGTAGACGCTCACCCACCATTGGCCCTGAATATATTAGACTAAGAGGATCTTTCTCTGCTGTCATCATAGCTTAAGCGCACGACTTTCCAAGGGACCTAATCCTTCTGCTGCTCAGGACGTGGGCTAGGACATTTCTACTAGTGTGGACGCACCCTAAGGCCCTTGGCTGCACGTACCTGCTCATCTGTCATCTCCCTTATTTCTGTGCCTATGGAGGTGGCACCGTGGTGGCTGTCCCCGGACATCATGGCCGCAGGGTTGCTAGGGTCTAGCACCGAGGAGCCGCCGGAGAGCAGGAGTCTCTTGCCCTGGTCCACACCGTACTGGAGGACCTGTATAAAGCAAAGCAACGAAAAAAAAGATTTGCCTGCTCCAATCTCTTTTTTTAACTGCATTTTCTGCACAACTGAAATACTGGTGTTTGGCTTGCTCACCTGACCCCTGAGGTCGACGTTCTCGCTGGCCAACGCCTTGCTCTCCTGGCGAAGGGTGCGGACCTCAGCTTCCAGCTCGGAGATCCTGAGATCGGATCAAGAATGAGAACTGTAGTCGAGTTCGCCGTATTAAGAAACAGCCTCTGACCACTTTATCAACACTATGCTAGATATATAAAAATCAATAAAAATAAAAAATCAAATAATCAACCCACATAGGTTTACCAGACTTGAGACAGTCCTACGAAAGGTGCAAAAGGAAACTGCGTTCCCTGTATAAAGTGGCGTTTTAAATGTGCAAAAGCATACATTTTTACCTTGATCCCAGTCCATCTGGGTTGGAATCGTCCTCTATGGAGCTGACGGTGAGAAGTGGACTGGTGCGCTTTTGGGCGATCTGCGGCCTCAGCATCTCAACCTAGACAGAAGGACAGTGACGACGTGAAAAAGGTAACGTCATCCAGATTTAACCGTTTGGGGTGAAATGTTGCCAAAGATCGAAGTTGATGAGTTCCAAAGCTCATCTCTTATCTACACTATCACTTGCAGAAGGACTTATGTACACAGAACATCAAGATATGTCCAGGTACATCCTGTACTGCACATGAAACATTAGTATATCCGTCAGGGGTTGATCGAAGTACTTCTTTTTAAGGATCTATCGTCCCTGCAAAAGACTTCATCGAAGACTCTCGTTTGCAAAATTTTGGAATCCCATGATGCTTCTTTCAGTCGTGCCAGCAGCCAATGTCGCATTCATTTGTGTAGATATTAATATTTGCCAGCGGATTGGTGCAAAAAGTCGTAGCTTGACTTGGTGTGTTCGACTCAACTTTGTTTTCACTTCGTATCCGAAAGCTTCGGCTGTCTCCAGCCACCTCGTCAAGTATCGCGGTGGCCAGAGCATGGATCCAGGTTTTTATAAGTAACTGTTCTTAATCGCATGGCATAAAATAATTCAGAAAGACATCTGATGTCGAAATAAATAATTAATTTAACGTTATTCAATCCGTATCACATGAAGTAACCAATCAGCGTAGGCCAAAGGATCTATAAATAGTGACAATATGTTTGAGAGTCAGGCATTCCGAGTCACATAGCACGTGTTGCCACTTGAGAGTGTGCCTGTACTCCCTGCCCCACCTTGTGACGTCACGTATGAGCCCCGACACCTCACCCTAGCCCACTCCACACACCCACCCACCCACCCACACACACACACACACACACACACACACACACACACGTACACGTGTCTCCTATAATGTTTTACCTCTCTCGACAATTCCTCTATTATCTGCTGCTGCTCAGTCCTCTCCTGCTCCCCAGCCTGCTGCCCCCGCTTGAAGCGCTCCGACAGTTGCTCGTTCTCCTCTCTCAGCAGCGTCAGGCTCTCCTGCGTCTCCGTCAAGAGCTTCTCTGTTGACCTCTTCTCGGCCTTGACCCTGTCGAGCTCAGCCCTCAGCTGGGCGGATTCCGTCTGCAGGTGCACGTGCTCCTTCTCCAGGCTCTGGTACCTGTGTAAAGAGAGGTCGTCACGAGGGTCCAAGTGGGGTCTTTCAACTACAGAACGAGGGATTCGTTGTAGACCTTGACGAGCGAGCTGAGAGTGAAGAGGGTTTACATCCATCCCATTGTGTCCCCCCTCCCTCCCAACACACACTCTGCACCGATAGATCAGTTGACCCACGAGTTTGCTCGGTTGTAGATCTGGTTTTCACCTGATAGCACAGTTCTCCAGCTCCAGCTGCTTCTCTCTCTCCACCCTGGCAATCATTTCTCTGGTCCTCTTCTGCTCAAGCTCCTCTTGCTCGCCCGATGCGATCTGCAGCTCCCGAACTTCTTCTTCAAGGTCGTTTATCCTAGGTAGAAAAAACCAAAGGTTCAGACTTTCCTTGCGAGAAAACGACGAAAGAGGGCAGCGTCCATGAGCAAGGCTCATCAGCAGTACAGGTTTGCTGACACCAAGTATTGACTATAGTTAAAGTTCCTCAAGCACGTAGTGAAAGCATGGTGAATGTCAGGACGAAAGCTGTCTTGAATTCCCAAAGACTGTGTGTGAAATCTTAGCTTCAGTGGCTTTTTTTTCTGTTATGAAACCCTGGATCGGAGATCAGATTTCAAGGCAAAGACACGAGAGGTGGCTGCACTTTACCTCAGGCTAAAAGAATTGAGACCGTCCTGATTAGAGTTGCAGGAAGAGGCAAAGTTCACTTTACTCACTTTGTCCTGAGCAGCTCGTTCTCCTTCTTGACTTTTGAGTATTTGTCGTCCGTGAGAGCCTGGCTCTCGGTGAGAGCTCCAACTTTCTCTGTGAGTGTCTGCACCTGTGAAGAGAGAGACAGAGGTGTGAGCACAAATGTCACACTATATCTACAAGCTGCCACATCGCAGTGGAAAAGAGCTGAGCGTAGCAGGCGTAGGAACTGACCAAGTTGTTGTAATGATAACAACTCAAGTATAAAATACGGTATTTACTGTAAGAAGTCAGCGTGATGGATTATTTTTGGATAAAACCAGAGGGTGCTATTACTACAAAAGGAGGGGTTTTTTAAGGAAGAAGAGTAGACTAACGTTGAACCTAAAGAACTCAAAATCTATCAGTTTGGGGAGCCACAGGCATGGCCTAGGTAGAAAACACCCAATATTGGCCTTAAGACTTCTTCAGACCCCTTATACAGGGGAGGAGGACTCCTTCCAAGCGTTGGCGGACTGCTACAGGTTGGCAAATCTGTTAGGTCAATTCGTTTATCTCATGTTTGACTCGAAGGCCTTGAAAGGCCTTCCTGTCCCGCCCCAACCGCAAGTCGTACTTCGTCGAGGAGGTCCTCGTCGCACTTGACTTGGCTCTGCTGCCACTGGAGGAGGTATTCGGGGGCCTTCGACCCCGGACGGAACCGAGGAGGCAGTGGAGAGTCCACGGACATTTGTTGCTTCTGGGCAATGTTCAAAACGCATCCGTGTGAATTATCATGATCAGCGATTTGCAGCTATCATTTGGAGTCATGCTGAACAAAACAGATCTTTGTGACAAAAGGTCGAAGTGAAAAGGTTAATAATCAGTGCTCATGATAATTTTGACAAAGTTGCCTGGAGCAGAATTCGTTTCTCGGTGGACTCGAAGTCGAAAGCATCCTTTTGGGTGTCGAACTCCAAGATGAGGTTCTCGATGTCGATGGACGTGCAGCGGTCCAGACTGGTCACAGAAGAAGGAAAACGGTTTCGACAGGGTTTTTTTTACTCTTGTTTACCCATTTCAAAAAGCTTCTTTTGACTTGCTTCTTCTACGCTTTCCACTGCTTTTTAACAGTTTCCCCCGGTCCGATGTCAGATATCCAGGTGTCAAGTGAGCTTTGATCTTTGGCAAACAAACTTTAAAATCAAGAAAGAAAAGCAAAACAAACGAAAGCCCCCCGTTTCTTTAAATTAAAGAAATTACCCCCCCCCCCCTGTCGAATGTCTTCCCAACACCCACATCCTCTGCTTGTTCCTGGCGTTCTTGATGGCCTTGGCCGCCACTGCCCGCCACCGATCTCCGCCGGAAGTGGACGAGGCGGTACCGGAAGTGCCGGACACGCAACCTTTCCCGAGCCCGAAGACCTCCCCCTCGCCACTCAGCTGAAATTGGCCGTCCCACAGGTCGAACTCCAGCTCGTCCTCATCCTCCTCGTCCTCCTCGAAGTTGCCGTTGCCGAGCTTTTCTTCCTTCTCACCTCCGTTCTTCAGGATCACACTCATGATAGACATTTCATGATCTCAAAACTTGAACTTTTTCCATCTTTTTTTGTATAAATATTTCTTGAGCACACAGTCAAATCATCTAGTACGGAAAAATTTTTCTCTCCGCTGTCGCTACTTCTGTGACTTGATAACGTGTGCAGCCTCTTCTTTATCACAGGAAGCTATTTTTGTCTATTCGGATATTGGTGCAAGTCCGTCCGTCTGTATGAACCTCCCATATATCTTCTGCCACCTCCTGTACTGTTATATTGTGCGTTGAATGACAAGTCCCGAGTGCTTCTGAACAGTTTTGACCGTGTAAATGGCGAATTCCTTTTAATGCCCCCCAAAATGGGGCGACAAAATGTGCACCCAAAAATGCGATGAGGACAGCTCTGCACTTCAGCGCTTCTCTGACGATTTGTTTATGCTGACACTACAGGAAGGTGCTGAACAACAAAAAAACTCAAAAAATTTCGTATTTCTCTCTCTCTCTCTCTCTCAAAATTTCTTCCGTCTCTTTACTTCGACACCCTGCAACGTCCTCGTTGAGTATTTCCAAAAGCACTTGCACACTCATACTTATATTAGTCGTTGCGTCCACACACACAGAATTGGTGCCAAATGTCCAAGGTGCTGCTCGCGGGCGGGGTCTTCACAGGCACCGCACTCAACTAGACCGTGAGGATGTTTCTCTTTGCTCTTCCCCGCAGGATTTGGATCCCTTCAGCTGCTTGGGCTGCTCATTTTCTCTCTTCTTCTTGTTAACAGATGTGGGGAAAAGCCCAAACATGTCTCAGCAGACCCACCCAGAGAAATAAACTGCTGCCCCCCCCCCCCAAAAAAAAAAATCTGCACTGAAAACGCTGATACTACGCTGCTTTTCTCCTAGCTGCTTGGAGAAGACAGCACGTGCGCGCGTGCGTGCGTGCGCGCGCGTGTACGCGCTTGCGTGTGATCAACTTAACCGCTCCCGCTCTTTGTGACTACTGTGCTCAGCCACGGACTACACATCTAGTACGTGTAGTCCGTGGCTGAGCTCGCTCTCGCTCAAACACGCGCGCTGTCTCTAAGCGGACACCCCAGGACGGAAGCTGGGATTAGCAATGTTATTCGATCGATTGGATATTCGAATGACTTGGATCCAGGGCAAGGAGAGAGAGAGAAATCATTCAGATGCACCGTTAAGGCCTGTGCGTGTAACAAGTGCGTGTGCGTATGTATGGAGTATGTGCGGGCAATGTGCATACCTCAAATAGTGGAACCGAAACAAATGGCGCGTGTGAGGCTTGACGAGCTCCTATAAAACGGCGTCTACTGCATTCTCCGCATGCGCTGAGGCAATGGAACAATACACTGTGAATCCTTTCAGAGTGCATTGTTGTTGTTGTTCCTTTTAGTGATGGAGGCCATTTGGTCCAAGAAGCTTTCGAGCCAACTTGCTGTTCAACTGCACTATTAACTTAATTCGTGCAAGGTCCTATTCGAATGAGCGACAGAAGAAGAACAAAGTTCGACCCATCTCTAGTCGACGACGTTAAAAAGGCACTAAAGCCGTAAATTGGATGGCATGCGCGTGTACTGAAAGCGTACGCACGCACGCAGATCTTCTTACGAACCTCATTCAATATTTTCTGGAGGCTGAAAAGAGGGAGAGAAGCTTTTCTCGCACCCCCTCATCTCTTAATCTTTGTCATCATGCAGGTCTTAGCATCTCTCAGCACAGCTCTTTCACCCCTTCCTCACGTGCACCGGGTGCTTTTGAGCGAAGAAAGGGGTTAATTTCTCAGTCACACCTAAATATATTTGAAAATTGACGTGAAAGCAGTTGTTGAGGAGTCGTCGTCACTTGACGCTACAGGGTTATTTTTTTTTCCTGACGTTATTTCGTGAAGCTGCAGTCACACCTTTTGAAGTCTTACTACGAAACAACGTAGGTCACTGTGTGTGCTGGGTGTAGCATCTCCTTGGGCCCCGGGAGTCGTGACCTCAGTAAGTCGGAGGTCACTGTGCTCTGGTGGGTCTTGGCAGTTGTGGGCTCAGGGATCAATTGGAGCCTCACACTTATTTGCGATCCACATTGCTGGCACACTTGAGGCCGAAATTATTAGGGGAAAAAAACTATTTTAATGCTTAGCTGTAGCTGAATGTCCTAAATAGTTCATACGCTGGTCTCGTATTCAGTGTTATTGGTCCTGTGTCAGCTGAGCTCCTCGCACACAGCACAGAACAGCAAAGCTTTTTTCCCCAGGTGTATACAAACTTTTGGCCTGTGCTGCATGAAAAACAGGGCCAAAAAGAAGGCCACGAATCGATCTGACTTCAGTCGTTCAACAAGCTCGTTTGCGGGTGTGAGGTAAATATGCCGGGGGTGGGGTTGGAGTTAACTAAGAAGGGGTCAAACTGGGCTGCAACAAGAAGAGGGGGGTTGTTTGGGCTGAGAAGCTAGGGGAGGGGGTGCAACACCAAGTAGGCCAAGGAGGGTGGGGGTGAGTACAATGCTAGACAGCTGAAAAGGTATTCATTCAGTTTTGCTGTTGCATATGACGCCATTCATTAAGCGTAACATATGCTATAATAGTCGATCGCGATGAATTATGTCGGGGGTGGCGAGTTAGTACAGGTTGATGGATTAACAGAAGTTGGTCGATCACATTGGGGGGAAAATTGGGAGAGGCCATTCAAAGCTTGGGCAGTTTGGCCGCTCACAGAAGACAAGGATGGAACTTCAACGACTTCCACAGGGGGTCAGACTAGAGGGAGGCACAGTGTGAATGGAGAAAAGTCAATACCCAACCCATAAAGGAGGTTTTGCCGGTCTCCTCAAATGGTGCATTGACCTTTTACCACGTGGCGGAATATTAAGGTAATTAATGGATGGTTTAATTAATTGGTGAGGTAGGCGTTAGAGATCCCGGGCTGACAAAAGCCTCTCAGTGACATAAAACGGGTCCGAGCAGAAGTGCTTTGGTTATGAGAGACACTGATTCACCGGGACATCAGCTGACTTTCCCTCAAACCCTTTCTGTGCAGGTCACAGTTGATGAGTGACGATTTCTCGGCAGAACAGCGTTGATCCTACGCTCAGCTATCGCGTGAGATGTGGCCGGGGCAAAAACTCGGGTTTTTTCTTTGTTTCTTCTGTTCACCTCCCAACTTTTCAGCTGGCAATAATGATACTACCGATGATAATAGTGCAAAAACAGTTCGGCTACCTTCTGATTCAGGTCATTGACGTCCTCCTCGATGGAGATGTCGGACTGCATGTCGCCATCGTCGCAGTTGGAGCTGCGTCCGGACGAGTTGAAGCTGGCACTGCCGTTGTGATAAAGTTGACTGGAGATAAAGAGAGGCAAGACATGAGTCAGGGCAAGAGAAGGTTTGAAAACAAACAACAAGCTTTAAAAATCTAAGTAGAAATCAAAAAATCATCTGTGAATCCATCGTTACTCCTTACCTTGCAATGGCGTGAGATCCAACTCGCTTGTTTGAGCTGAAAGAAGAAGAAAAAAGACACTCTCGTTATTATGCGTTCACTTCATACGTGATGACGTAGGTGCGAGCGTATTGGTAACCCCCATTCACCCATTCCCGAGGGGGCCCCCAAAGCCCCAAAGGAAAAGTCGGTCCAAAAAAGTTACTTCTCCTTAAATTAAGGTTGATTAAAAAAGCTTCTATAGAAGCAACAGCTGTAATTTACCCCCACCATAGTAGACGGCAGCCCTCTTAGAGGCTCTGGTCTTACCCCCACCCGTCAGGTGCACACGTATGAGGCAAAGTACTTGATTTCCCAGACGAGTTCTGTTGATGATTGTGACGAATTTGCCGCAATGATTGCGAATCTGTTGCTTTCGCACACATCTCGCTTTTTCTCTCACACTTATTTCTCAGCCAAATCCCTCCCCCCTTGGTTGTTGCTCTGTGCGTGTCAGTGCCAACTGACGGTGATGATTGCATGATGCTGTTTGACTCTTTTTCTTCTTCTTCTTTGGAGCCACTAAGTGCGCGCGCACTTAATCATGGCTAGAGGCAGGGTAGGCCTGAGTGACGCCTGAGCGAGGCCTACTTGGCTGGCAGCTGAAGGTGGGGTTTCTCTGGCACAATCTCCGAGGGAGGGTCAAAGAGTTGGCAAACGAGTAAGAAATGAAATTGGGCCTTCTGTCATGACTTGGTCAAACGCATAGTTGAATGTTTCTGAGCGCCATCAAGAGAGTCGACCTGAAAGTCGTTCGTTCCTTGTCATCACCGAGACTCCTTAGGTGAAATCTGCGCTTGCCGGCCAGTCCGTCACTGACCCGACCACGTCTTGAACAGGTGTGCTGAACATCCTCCTGCAGCAGGTCCACTCAGAGCTCTTGGAATCTTCTTTAGTGGGACCCTTTTGCATGTATGTAGCACATCAGTGGCAGATCGACTGAAGCTAAATAAATGCTTGCTCAACACCACAGCACCAATGGAGGAAGAAGAAACTGTTGAAGGGCGTGTCTAGGTCTGAAAGAACGTGCGCGTATGTGTCTGGGCCTACCCAGGGTTGCACGTAGGTGCGTGTCCGTGTGTTGTCTAGGCCTACCCAAGTGGGGCCTCGCCTGCAACTGACGAATGGGCATAGCAGAACACTCCGAGCTGCCGCCGCCGCTGCTGCTGCTGGCAGATGAGCCAGGAAGGAGGAAATTGGCACAAAAACATGCACAACAGCGTTGCTGAAATTTCTCCACGCCAACCAGGAAAAGAAATGGTTCGACTGTACCAGCTTTTTCTCCTTAGTAGAGGGGGAACGTCAGCTTCATCGCTTGAGCGCAACAAAAAAATCACGTTTCTCTCCCTTGGAATGCTAAAAAAATGTATCCCTCAGTAGGGAGATGTCAGAAAGTCCAGCTGTCTACCTGAGCCAGGTAGTATTGATTTTATAATGTGGAGTTGCAGCTTTGATCCTTCTACGTGTAAGTCTGTGTGCTTGTGCGTGGTGCAACTGCACAACTCTCTGAGCTCCCAAAATAACACTTCTACGTAAGTTATGTGACCTTTTAGCAGCCTCTCACGGTAGAGTTCATCACGGGCGTGCGAGAGTAAAAACTATGAGGAGTGAAAAAGTCAACCTTGCGCGTGACAGTTGGTATTTCATACACTATACATATATGTGTACTGTAGTTCCGTCCATGATGTTGTACGGAAAGTTAAGACAAGAATGCCGTGAGTCACTGAGACACAAAATCTTGTGTGCTAAAGGAGATTTCCATCAAATCCACGCTGGGATTTCATGTCAAAGAGAGCAAATTTTATCGCAAAAGTCAGAAGACTTGATAAAATCCACTGTATTAATTGTAAAACCCAACGTTCTGGTTTTTATTTTACTTTGTTATTGTCCTGTCCAGCCCTGAGTTGTTGTCACCTGTATGGTTGTCGGTGGTCTGATATGCCTGATCATATTATGATAATTACACACCACCTAGCATTGAAGGTGTAATTAGTCAAGGGGAGTATATGCACAAGACGTCCGATGTTATCGTGTGTGACTTAAAAAGTATGCCTGAACTTACTGTCTGAAGGATCCCCATCTTCTTTGAGGCACCACGTTTTCCCTGTTGTTTCCCCTGAAATGAGTGGGCAAAGAGAGTCTGTCAGGGGTTCTCTTCAACTCGCTCATGAGAAAGCCTTGAGGCGAACCTCTGGCGGCTCAGACATGAGCAAATCTTGTAGTTTAAAACAACGCTTTTAACGGATTGTTCGGATATTTCCTTTTCGACTAAGGAAGCAAAGTTGCTTTCACAAACACACTCACACCTGTTCTCTCCTTCTTTCTCTCTCTCCTTCTTTCTCTCCTGTGCGCATGCGCAAAGCAACTCGACCAGATAAAAGAAGTGACGCACTCGACTTCAGTTGTTGCTGTGCAGCTTCATCTTTAAGGCGCATGCACGCTGACCACAATCACGCATGACAGCGTGAGTCACGAGCACTTGTATATGCCAACCCGGTCCTTGAAGAAAGGGCTGCGCCAGCATGTGGATTTACCACTTGGAGTCACCATCATTGGTGGCATTTAAGCATTGACTCACTAGATGTAAGTGTGTGGCTTGCCTATCATGTAGTCTCCGCACGTACCCGCCTATATGCATGTATATACATTTAATGGGCAAAGTTTGAAAGTCACTAATATGCAGATTTTACCCGGTTATATTTGTTAAAGACTCACATTCTGAACAAATGTGACAGTGCGGAAGCACACGAAAACTCCGCCAGTGTAAGCGCAGCAGTTGTCTGGTGGAGTCCGTTATATTCATGGTGTCACAGGTGAACGTCTTGTTGTCTCCTCCCACACCCATGATTCACACACACACACACACACGAACAAGAAAATATAAAACAAACAGACAACGGAATCTTACCCAGGGGGTCTTCTCAGACTTGTCCTCATCCACGAGTTCCTCCTCACGAAGTTCCTCTCCGGGAGGTCGGGCGAGGAGCCCTTCAAGGCCTTCACTCCGTCGAGGTCGTCCTCGCCGCGGCTTTATTCGCAAGAAAGTGGGAAAAGCACGTGCAGGTTGACGGAATTAAGACATTCGTACAGTCGACACTCGATTTAGGAGACAGTTTTCCGACAGCAAGGAAAGGCACGTTTGATGGTGTCACCAAAGGTGGTTTTTTCTTTCCTTTTGATTTTGGTGTTGGCAAAACTACTCGATTCTCTGAACTCATTTCTACAGGGTGGTGGAGTTCTGGATGTAACTCCGACAGGCCAACGAGACGGAAGAAAAAGTCTCCCACCCTGGTCAGTGTCTGTTGCTGTGCTCCGAGCTGGCAAAATGGAGTCTCGACTGCGTGCGTACACAGTGACAGGACGTCTTTTTGGAATGACATCACCAGAAGGAAGCAGGGATGAACCAAGACAAATATTGACGCTCACATTCTGGGAAAAGTTATACTCAGCTGTTGACTCACAATGGGACCAGGACCGAGTTCTGAGCCCCTCTTAAGGCACATTCAGTCAAAATTTTGGCCGCTCTTGTGATTGTCAATAAAATCACGGGACAAATTGTGAGCACAAATTTTTCGTTCTTTACAAGCTGAGCAAAGAAGTGTTACTGCGCAAAGCAGTAACCACACTTTGAGGTGGACGAGGTGAGCTCACCTCTCGTCCTCGTCGTCGTACTCGACGTCCTCGTTGGCCCCATAGCCGTCGAAACTCTCTTCTTCCTGCTGGAGCATGACGCCGTCGAGGTTTCGTGGCTTCTCGTCCCGGTTGTTTCGCCGAATGTGTAGTATCTCGTCCTCGTCGTCATCGTCGTCGTCGGGGCTCATGGGGCAGGGGTCGCCCGAGGAGTCGCCGAAGCTGTAACATTTGCATGAGTATTGGGAACTTGAATGATAATATGATGACAGTGCTTACTACCTCTCGGCGGGAGAGAAGTGACGCTTGGTGCTGGAATCGCCGGCGATCTCGGCGTTGGCGCCGTCGGCGTTGTTGGAGCTCATGACGGTGGAGTTAGAAGACAGGGAGGGCGCACCACTATTAGGCTAGACGAAGAGACAGGAGTGAGTGAAAAATTGTTCACACTTTTTTCACCCACAGAACTTTATCTTTTTATCGCACATACTGTGCAAACGCGATGATTCTGAATTGATGGATTTGATCCTGAAATAACGTTACATTTTGGCCAAGCTTTTTGCATTGGACTTTTGACCTCCAATGTCACTTTTACTCTGACACTTTTCATTCAGCTCGAACATTTGTAGCCTTCTTACTTTTAAATCTCATCTCACAGGACGAGAACGCGCCCAATCAGAAAATGTGAACAAGTAAACGATTGGCAGTCCTGCTAGCATGCAAATAGACACACACAGTGGTGTATTTTGCCTGTCTCCGGACACCTAAATTTCAATATTTTCCGGACAAGTCATGACTATGACAGTGGTCCTCGAGCAAAAGTGCATATCAGGTCGATTGCAGAGAAGCTTCTTAGCGTTCCATGAGGGGATGAACCACTTCTGTAGCTCCATTCAGTCTGAAGTCATGGCCAAAAGAAGAAGTGTGCACTATACTATCCAAATAGAGCATGTTTAAACACTTTGAGTCAACAGTTCGGATACTAAAGCATATCCTTTTGTATCAGTCATGAATATGCTTAAGGCGTACTTCCCAACTATCCTTATAGAACAAGAAGAAAAGGGACATGGAGAAAAATATATGCAGTTGTGCAAAGCTTACAAGCTTTCAGATGTTGATAACGAGTGTTGCCAGTGTCAACCTAAGGCCATCAATAAGTATTTTCAGCACTTGAACATTTTTTTTTTACTTTAAGCAGTCCCGAATCCATCGTTCTGGATCACCGTGACAAGACTTTACCAACGAGCTGACGACGCTGTTCGATCCAGAAGCCAACAGGTGGTCGAGGTTGGTCGACTTTTCAACTTCTTCTCCTTCTTCACAGAAGGATTTTCTCCTCTGCTCTACAAAGTCTGCAAAAATGGAGCCGTTTGCGGTGGGAATTGGAGCATCAAGAAGGTGCTGCTGTTGCTCAGGACTGACGAGTTCTCCCGCTGATATCTCCTCCACTGATGGTTTCTGCGGAAAAAAATAGCATATGGAAAAAAATCTGCACCAGCAATGTGCAAAAGTTCAAGCTCATGAGGAGGGATCAAGGGCGAAGTCAGGCAAAAAAGCCTCCTCTGCACGTGTCAAACACAAAGTTGATGCTTGACCAACTGAAAAGTGGCTCTTTCGACACAGATCCATTTTTTTGAAGAAGAAGAGTCTTTTTTGTGGAATATTTTGCCATTGCAGGTCGAAAAAATCCTTCCCCCCCCCCTCCTGTGTGTTGTGTTGAAAAAGAAGCCCTTGAAGACTTCAGGAGCAAAAACCTCGAAAGTTTCCTTCGAACTGAATCTTAAGTGGCCAAGTCCATTCGAGTAATCAAGGATACAAAACCAGAGTCATCTGCAATCTTTCTTTCTTTTCTCCCATCATGGAAAGAAGAGAACAAGAAGGGACATTGTTCAAAGACCCACAGCTTGAACACACTGTTTTTCGATCCTTAAATCGAAACACGGTCAATGTTGGGCGGGCAGCACTTGTTGAACGTAGCAACATTCCTCTCCTGAAGAGCACAACCTGATGCCTGAGCCAGGACTGCGGCAATTTTTAGAACAAAGTATGCAAATTTTTCCAGACTTTTTGCTCTCTCTCAACTATCGTGCAGGAGCTGCTGCTGTGACAGGGTCAGCTCCTAATGCTCATCAAGCAGTGCAAGAGCAAGTTTTCTATGCATCATAGGAAGATTGCAGGCGGAACCATCTGATGCAAAGGCAGAAGTGACTCTTTAGCTTTGTGGCATCGCTTCTCCCGTGAGTTCACTACTGAACTTTCGTTTAATCCACTCTTATAGGCATGTTCACCAGGCCTTTCATGGCCTGCAAGGCCTCGTCCGACCTTGTCCACCTGACCAACTTTTTGTTCAGCGACCTCATGTCAGCATTCAGGTCACTTCTGCCCCCACACCATATTTTTTGGCCTCGATTTCACTGTGCGCACCAGAAAACCTCAAGGCAACCTTGGATCGACAAAACTTTCTTGGTTTGTACACATTCTAGTATATCCACAGCAGTTACTGAGTGATTTTGGCCAATTTTTGAAAATGTCTGCGCAGTTTTTCTTTTCTTTTCTTTTCAAAAAAAAGTCCCACCAGAAGAAGAAGAAAATTGACAGTTCATAGGTCTGCCTTTACCAGTGCTGAGGACAAAAAATGTGTAGCACCATCAATAATTCCACGTGTGGGAAAATTATGGAACCATGAAGCCAAGAAGAAAAACACCCCCGTTGCTCCCATTTCATTGATCATACAAGTAGCAATGTGCAGTGCAGTGAGGAACCTACGGGGTGAGTCAAATTTAACGGCACTTTCATTGCTTGGGAGCATCCTGAAGCGACCTTGTGTCAACTTGGACGAGACCCAAGACAACGAACCGACTCCACGACGAGGACGAAGGCAGCAACTTGGATGTCGCCTCCTACCCCTCCAACGCGGACTTGCCGAGCCGCAAGCAGGAATTGTTCAGCGCTTTTGAACTGGCGCTGTCGAACGTAGCCAAGAGTGAATAAGGCAGATTTTTTACTGTCATCTCCATAGATGCTGCAGCAGTTCGTGCTGCATGTGTCAAATGCTTAGAATGACTCACTCTGCATACGTCATTCATACCTAAGTTATATGCAGTGTACCGGAATGTAAAGTTGGTAAATACCGCGCAGTCTGCGTAAAAGATCACGTAGACAATGTGCTCATTTAAACACAGTGATTGAGAGGGGAGTGCTTTTCTGTGCACGCGTGTGTGCCTCTCACTCTCTGCGTGAGCTAGAGTCTATGTTGTGAGGGTCTCTCTGTGTGTATACGTTTCATTTCTGTGGTGTCAGATTACTTTTGCCACCTGTACAACAGAGTCCTTTAAAAAATGTCTCGTTCCAGCAGTTTATATTGTAGGGGAAGCCCTGGAGTCGCAAATGTGCGGCGAACGCGCGCTCTATGACTTAATAATTCAAAGAATGAACAAAATGATTGTCTCAATTCATGCTCAAAGCATACGCAGTTGGTACGCCAATCAAGTCGGCACCGACTACGTGAGCCGAAAAAAGTGCCAGCGATTTGCATATTTGACTCACTCACACGGTGGGGTGAGGCGCGTTTGCTCACAGCTCCGGGTGCCCAAAATTTGACAAGGCAAGATTAGTTTTTTTTTTGTTTTTTTGCACTCAGACCCAAAACAAACAATGAAAGTGATGTGAGGCAATAGCAAAACCTCTCCGTACGCAAGGACTCTCCAGACCAACAATAAAAAATACTGTTGTGTTCTTACCGAGACTCAAACGTGCTGGTTTCGCAGCAGCTCCTCGATGTCTGACTGGACAGCCCAGAAAATTAGAACGCCCACCCAAAGTTGTGCGATAAGGGGAGAACTTTGGGTCTGTACACAAACACAAGTATTTGTGTGTGAGCAAAGTTATTTTGGACACACTGTTTGCAATCTTGCGCCACATTTTTTTTTTTCGTCCTGACCTCCACAACTGCATGGAAGCATTTCCATAATCATTTCGTGTCATTCGTCCACCAAAGGGTGGTGAAAGACTCAACAACATTTGGGGCTGGCTGTTGTTGTGGTTTTTTTCTTCCTCTTCCCTCCCCATTTGCAGGTGAAACATATTATGACAAAGTGAAATTGGATCTGTTTTTCCTCTCACACACTCAACCTTTCGTGTACTTCGAAGAGCAGACAAGTAAATGAGCGGCCTCCACTCAAACATCAGCTGAATAACCCTTTTTCCCCCTTCAGGTACGTGCTAATAATGATCCTACCTTACCTTGTCTATGGTCCAGGTAGGCCTGGGTGTGTCCAATTTCCTCTCTCCGGATAATTCCTCACCTGTGGAACAAAGGCATGCATGAGATCTTTAACTTTTGATGTAACTCTGTAGAGAAATTGCAAGCGTCAGCAATGTCATGTAAGACAATAACAAAAATGGGCCTCGTATTCAGTGGGATGGGGAAAAGAACAGTCAAACCAAGAGGTTACGAATTATATCGCTTAGTCGGCAGCCACCAGGCCAGGATATCATGACTTTGAGGAAGAATATTAAGGCTTGACCAGCAACAAAGTTATCGTAACTTTGAGATTTGACACCTTGTTTGGAGTGCAAATGTTCGGTGAGGAACCCTATTCACGTGATTACTTTTTTTCTTATGTACTGACAAAATCCGTCACTTTTCCCTCCCATGACACAAACTTTTTAGTGAACCTAGGAGATTTGGTCACTTCCAAACTAGTCTAAATTAAAAAGTCTATCTTGAGCAGGTCCTCTCTATGCTTCTCACCGATGGTGGAAAGATTTCTGTAGAGAGGCTGATGATCACTCGTCATGATGCTGGAAAGTCTTTTAGAACGAAAACTATCACAGGCAGCGTAGTTGACAACTTTCGTTTCCTCGGTCGCTGCTTTGCACTCTATTTTCCACCTTCTGCAGTGTCAGAGGAAGTCTCTTATTGGTTTTGTCCCCTTTCTATCACTTCGTACGCTTTAAAGCTGCCAGATTTCGGAAAAAATCCCTTTAGCGTTCCACATTCACCGTGTCAAAGGGTTATTTCTCTTCTGTCACAGCTCATTCCCTCACTGGAATCGTCTCTTGCTGCACTTTCAATTTGCCATGACTTTATTTTTGCCTTCACTTATTTATTAGAGATGGTTTTGCTTAGAAAGGCCCCAAAGGCCTCATTTTCCAGCCAAGGCTGAGCTCGTCACCAAGACCGGCCTCAGCACGCAGGAGAAAACAAAGGCTTTCTCCTCTCTGCGCGGCTGACTGACAACTGAGAGTTAGTTTTCCGTACCTGGATTACCAGGTAATGCACGCACTCACGCACGCTCAGAGAGAGAGAGAGACAGACAGACAGACAGAGAGAACACTCACAGAGACACGGAAGGGAATACCTGTGGCTTACAATCATGTGTGAAGTCATGCATTACTGATCGCCCGCATACCACACATACTGCGTACGCAGACATGCGCTGCCTACAGGGTGGAACAAAAGGACGCCGATTAGACCGGGTGCCTCGGCCTGTGTAGGACAAAAAAGTGGGTAGCTGGGCTCAATTGAAAAGAGGAGATTTAAACTATTCATTGGCAAAAGGAATTGTGGAAATCGGACCAGAAATGGCCAAGTTATTGCGTGGCAAAATCGAGCACCATTGCTATAAGTACTAAGTGACTGTTTGAACTCTGTAAAATCGGAGGGATGTTGATGATGCAAATAACTGTTAATTCGGCGCCGTCTTCAAAAGTTGTTTGGGCGAAAAAAAATCTTGATTTGCCTTTTTCTAATTGAGTCCGCTTGCGAATTTTTACTCCTTACACGGGCTGAGCAAGAAGCCTCTAATTTTGGCTCTTGATCGACCCAGCATAACGTTATATCGACTGGACACGACTCCAGAAGGGTTGGGGTGGACACGACTCGCAACTCGCCCAAAATAGGCTCGATGCACCTCTAATTTGTCTCTGAAGGCACCAAAGACTCTCTGATGGCAACATTTGCCACACCAGTTGCTTGCACAGTTAATGCTTGTCCCAGCCCTCCAGTGCTGTACTGAGCTCTTTCCCGCAGCAGAGGACTAGTCTCGCAACCTCGACTGGAGATCTCGCTCCAGTTGATGAGGGCAATCCAGACTTGAACTTGAAATGCAGTAGTCAGACGCCGAGGAGGAACAAGTGGAAGTCCAAGTCAGTGGTCGCCAAGGACATGACCAGGCCCGCCTCGGAAAGAGGCAAGACGCTGGAGGTGGACGGGTCGGGACTGCCCCGCGATCCTCACAAGTGCTCCTAAAGCTGCTACTGCGACTACATCACGTGCGTCATCGAAAGGTGTCCCAATCTTCCAGCAAGTAATGACAGTCGTACGTAAAACTTGCGACAAAGTTCTCGCCAGGTGTCGGTAATCTACGATTTACTTTCACGCTCCCAGCGGTGAACCGATACTTCTGACCTCTACAGGGCGTGCAAAGCGCACAGACAAAAGAGCTTTCTTGTTGTCCCCCTGAAGTTTACGTACTCAGAAAGCCACACTACTTTTATCGGAGTTCAGCCCTTTTAGACGAGCGAGCAGGAAGAAAAATCTATACAAGCACCTGCCCTCATGGGAGAGTCACTGCTACTTTTAAGTTACAGGTATATATTTTGGGCGTGAGGAGAAAGGTGTGCTTGAGAGTCTTTTGAGCCAGTTTGGGCTGTGCTCATCAGTGCCGCGATCGTTATTTTGGCCTTTGTGACGGAGAAAGAAGATTTCAGTGCCACGCACAAGTGCAATTCTTCGACTGCACCAGGAAATTGAAATGAGAAATGAAGCCATTTCGACCCAAGAGTTTGCGCATGGGTCTCCAAACGATGTGAAGTGATTGTGTTAGAGAAAAAAAAGTACCTCTTTCCCAGGAAAGTTTGGCTGTGAACTTGTGATTGACGCACGAGACAAAATGGTTGTCTCAAAGATTAGCAGCTCCTTGTTGCTTGCGCTGGTGCTGGTCTTATCCGCCAAGGTGGCGAATGCCACAAAGAAGCATGTCCAATTCATCGTCATAGACATTGATGGGAGGCTTGTGCCAGTGGCTCAGTACACAGGAGGGGAACAGCCAGAGCAACGGGGGCTTTCTACAGCATTGTGGAAGGTATCCTTGAGTCAAGCCAAGTTTAATAGTTTCTTTGATTTTTGCTTTAACTTCAAGGCCATCTTTCTGGTGTTGTTCTTCGTGATCGGCTTCGTGGCCAACTTGCTGCTCATCGCTACGGTTTGGTCCAGCATCACCCTGCACAGGCTTCCTTTCAACCTCATCTTGGTCTGTGACACACGACAATGTTACCATACTCGCTATAACCTACGACTATTTCAGATGAACATCGCCGTTGTGTGTCTGGCCGAGTGCCTGCTGAATCTTTCCGCCTCCATAGTGTACATTGTGAGCGCTCCTTGGCCCTTTGGTTTTGTAGTCTGCCACATCAATGCCTTCTTGATGGAGTCATTGCCAATCGTGTACACACTGCTGCTACTCTCACTGACTGTAGACCGGGTAAAGGCCATTATCACCATGTACGTACAGTATGTTGTAACCACATGCAATTCTGGCTATCTCGTAAGGTGGTGGCGGTTAAAGACCCCATCCGCTATAAGAAGGCAGGGAATGCCTTCAGGCACAAGGTGATCATCTTCTGCTACTGGCTGCTGGGTTTCTTGGCTGCCTCGGTTCTCCTGCCACCATGGGTGGAGAGCTGGCCATTCCCTGATAGGTATAGCTGTCAGGTAAGTTTTTGTCCTGCCTTTCAGAAATAAGTAGACTAATGCTATACATAAATGTCTAGGTGATGCATGAGTACTCATACTACTATGGCATAACCACTGGCTGCGTGTGCTATGGAGTGCCCTGGCTGTGCATGTTGCCAGCTATGCTGCTCATACAGAGAGCAATCACATCGGAGAAGCGCAAGGAGCGGAAGGCCCTGAGAGGACAGAATAACAACAGGTTGTCCACGCATACGGCAGTGTTTTTTGCCAAAGCTCATTTGTGGGCAGAGCTGAGGCAGGTCATGGCCGTCACGGCTCTGCTTGTGGCCTACTCCCTATGTTTGGCACCATACGTCGTCAGAGTCAAGGTGGACCAAATCACTCAGGTAGGCTAGCTTTCACAGTAAACGGTACGACGACATCATTAAATGGAGGCGAAGTTATTCCCATGAATAGCCCAGCAGAAGGCACAAACAAGAATTGTTCCTTTGCGTGTTGGCGAAGTATAAATGTACGCTTATGATCACAGCATAACTGGAAGAAGTATTTTCATGACTTTGTCTCAGGGCTACGACTTAGGCTACTACCGCAACTTGACGATGCCTCACTTTGAAGAGCTTGCGGACGACAACGCGGGTTCCCTGAACAGCACCTCTATAGAAACATCTAGTACACCTCAACCTGGTGAAGAAAGCACATCCCCTACAACGCCGCTGTCCACAGATGTGGAGGGGGCAAGAAGGGTTGTACCTGATGAATGGGAGATACCAGAGGTGAGCTTACTGTGAGCCGGAGATTTCTGCAAGCCAAGAGATACCGTAATGCACTCTGCTCACTCTCTTCTTGGCGTAATAACTGACTTTTGCATCACCGTGAGTATGACTTGTCAACTCATCATTGTCATTCAGCCGTCTCTGTACACAAGAGATTGATCGTCATGCATGCGTCACACAATGCAACACAATGACCATGGCTTTCTCTTATGTTGCCCCAAAACTCTTTCACTCGGTACTCATGTCATGCAAGTACAGTGTGCTTGACATATGCACGCTCTAGTATACTTGTCTCTATGAACTTGTACGCCTCTGGGCACCCAGCAAGTAGAATGGTACTATGTCGGTGACAGTCTGCAATGCTCATGCTACGTATGTTTTTGTGTGTCTCAGGTGGAGGAGGAGTTTCTCGGTACATTGGACACTGTGTTCGTGTGGCTCCGTTACTCCCATGCCTGGATATCGCCACTGATCATCTTTGCAATCCACAAGGACCTCCGCAAAAAGGCCAAGGATCTGCTCTGCTGCTGGAGGCCAAACTCTGTTGAGAATGCATCTCCCAGGCCAATATCAGCCTACCTCAGAAAGAGGAAGAAGGAACTGCAGAAGCAAAAGCATCAGAACAAAAGTATCACCAACTACAGGTAACCCCCCCCCCACCCCACACACACCAACTCTTGTTTTACACGAACAGACTACCTGTGACCTGTGACGGCCTCCCTAGCCTTCAATTATGATTTAGTCAGTAGGGGTTTAGGACTACTCTTTTTACACTACTGTTTTCATGCATCAGCAGAATGTTTGCATCTAAATCCCAGGCACCGAAGTGATGAGTAAAGTTTGCAAGGTAAAAGCAGCCTGTGCCTGCTGAAATCGGTCAAGAAAATGGCAATCCTGGAGTGTACAAGATTGCAACGACAGAGGACAATCGCGACACCCCTCCTGAGGTGGCTGAACAAGAATCACTTAGAAGAGGTCACGAGGAATGTTTACTGTAGCGGATTTCTGTGAT
>JAAUXU010109171.1_pt1 | contig 30890 bp, 39 predicted proteins | sample 7278151 | NCBI WGS metagenome assembly JAAUXU01 (sample SAMN14350113, study PRJNA611818) | marine sediment metagenome | isolation source: surface marine sediment (1.8m) | place: French Polynesia: Moorea | collected 2018-08 | reverse complement strand
GAGTATAACATTCTCCAAAAATATCGCTTAAAATACCTGTTTTCCTAACAGAAGTCAGCACAGTCGAACCTTGATGTAATGGAAAAAGTTTCTGCCCGGGAGCTTCAATTTTTACTTGATGAAGATCTTTACCAGAACAGTTTTTATGAAGTACAAATCCGATAAGCAGTACCACCTGTGCTTGTTGCATTTTTCGTGCCCTGTGCAGTTCAAGTGCAACATGACGAAGTACCACTTTTTTGCCAGAACACTTTCTTTCTCACTCCCGCAAAAAATTGGTACTAGTGGCTCTTGATCATTTTTGGGCATTTGTCTCATTTTGGATGCTTCTTGACCCCCTACTGGCAAAAATTTTATAATTATAAAAGTATACTCCCTGGTTTCAAGGCATAATTGAAGAATATATAAACCATATTTTCTGCCGAACATATCAGATGCACTTTCTTTCACTAAAATTTACCAAAGAATCATTTGCATCCTATACAATGCCGTTCATAAGTAATCGCCACCCCCATTGCAGAAGCGAAAAATGGTGGGTTTTGCACGATTTCAGCAGCAAAGACGCAATTTTTTTCACCTCGTGGGGCCCCTCACCACATGCCAGTTCCCCCTCGGGTAGAACGGGTGCACCCGCACACCGCCCGACGTGTTTTTCGAGGTGAGCAAAGGTAGTCGCCCCCTCATTCCCAACGTGATACAGGAGTATTTGGGGACCATTCCACGTCGCCCAACATGCTTAGCATGGAGGACGTTCTCCCTTAAGAGCCAGCGTTGACTCTCAAACCTAGCTAAATCTGGACACCGCCAATCAGGCGCAAAGTCATGACAAGCACTTCTGCCACATAGCAGACGACGAGGGGTCCAGAGAGAGCCGCAAATGGGTTCAACGACAGCTCGACACAATCCTTACCAACACAGCAGATCATGCACTTATGGAAACATTTTGGGACTATTAGGCCCCAAAATTGGACTGCACTACGGGAACGAGCGTAAGAGCGGGATCTGGACTGCAAGATTCTCTCCTGAGGATAATCTGGACTGCAAGATCTGACGCTACATTTGGCATCACTTTTGGACCAATCAGCTGTGTCAGTAAGGGTTCTGTGTGGCAATTGGAGCCGACTCCGAAAATGTGGGAATTTGCACATCACGGAGAGTTGGTGACAATCCCAGATTGACCTAATCTGTGCAACAGCAACAAAAAAGGAAGAGAAATCGGCAAATCATCGCCGGAAGCGCCGCCTGCCTGGCGTTTTGAAGGGTGATTTGGCCAGACAGCTTTACTTCCGGTGGCTTTGACCTTCAGTTCAAAGCGGAGATGACTTCCTTCGGTTCCAAGTTCATTCGCCGTCGTCAGCGACTTCGCTGCCAACGGTATGGATAACAAAGTCCGAGAGATCATGATACGCCTCCTGCAGGGGAAAATGACCAAAGAGATCGGCGACGAGTTGGGGGTCCCTGTGAGGAAGATTGACCAGACCAAGGCCGACTTCTTGTCAGGATTGCGTCCCACACTCTCGACAGGGACGTTGGTGGCATTGGAGGACACGGCCATGGCGATGGCACGGTGGAAATTACACGCGTGAAGGTGTGGCCGGCATCGATGCGACCGTGACAGGGGTGCCTGACGTCCGAGTAGCGCACAGGACGGAGACGCTCCGAGAAGAATTGTCTCAAATCTTTCTATTCTCACTAAGCCGTGAGTGAGCGTTGAGCAAAGTGGATCAGGGCTCCTGGCGACACCACTATAAAAAAACAAGGTGAGGGAGCCCCCCCCCCGGGTGCCTTGGAAGTGTTCCTTTTGAATTGTGTCGTTCCGTGTGACAAAGCTCTATGAAGTAGAGGTGGCCGCGGGCCAGGCTCGGGCCCGCAGGCTCGAGTGCCATTTTCCCCAGCCCGCATGCCTGAGCCCGCTTGCATTGCCGATCAATTCAGGACCCATGAACAAAAATCATCAAGTATCTTTCACTCCCAGCAACATCAGTGCCCTCAGAGAGGGTATTTTCATCAGCAGGCGAAGTTATCTCCAAGAAGAGAACCAGAATAAGTGATGAAAATGCTCGCTCCTTAATTTGTCTTCTGACCAATATTCAGTGAAGTTTTTGTCCCAACTTCACAAACAGTTTCCAGTGTCAGTGGAATGACCTATTACACTATGTTCGTGCCTAATTCAGTGTGTGAGTAGCAGTCATTTGCTGTTAGAAAGCTTATCAGTTCCTAGATCCTTGAGGTAGGATGTAGTTACACGACATATTTCTTCTCATTATGAGGGCCAATTTCTAGCCCGCGGGCCAGCCCAGCCCGCAAAGAGTCGGCTCGCGACCACCTCTACTATGAAGTTGCCGTTGTCTGTCATTTCAACTAACAGTTCAATGACTTGCCACGAGCAGCGACTAGAGACCTGGCGCAGCCAGGCAGGAATTACAAGTTGGGGCCTGCAGTTGCCATAAACAGAGTACGGAATCAGAAGCCGAACGTTCGGAGGTCGAGGACTTTGTTCCATGCATGCCTCAGCTTGGAGGTACAAAGCTTCGCCGCTCGGAAGTACCAAATCCTGTCAACAGCCTCGCCAGAGTGTACTTAGGCTATGACAAAGATTTGAGCCCGATCAACTCATTCGGAAACTTAACGAAAAATGCAGAGGGATTGATGACAGACTTGTGCAATCTTCGTCACCATCCACTGACTTCGTTTGAAGCAACTGGACCTTAGTTTCTGCTCATACGGACTAATGAAAAAGATGCAGAAGCCATAGAACTTTTCAATGAGCGCACCTTCCCAGGTATGAACTGTGATGATATCGATATTTCTTCTTCGCCTTCTATCATGATTGCTCATCTGGGTGGCCTGGCCAAGACACAGAGCTGCGGCAATGTCACCACAACAGGATATCCTCATGAATTCCACGTTACTCACCACCTGGGAACATGGCGGGCAGCCCTGGCACGATGCTGTTCTGCAACCTGGAGAAGAAGTGGGTGCCTAGATTTATCAACTACGGTCAGTTGAAAGGGGGCCATGGCCTTGCAATGATGTTGGGAGCCATCAAAATTGCTTCATCACATTTAAGCATTCACACCTATAAAGAATTCACTTGACGGAGGCAGGAATTGTGCCTTGAGAGGCACAAACAAAGGTACACAGAGGATGAAGAGGCACGGAGAGGATGTGCAGCAGAGATTAAGGGAAGGCTTGAGGACGCCCAAAAATTGGAGGGAGACATGAGACTAGTCTTATTTTCAGGTAGTGTCATTCATCGGATGTAAATTTGATCTACTCGCCACTGATTCTTGCCCTGATGTCTGTCCCTCCTTGTCAGTCTCAAGGTAAAATCTTTTTCTGCCAGCGCAGCCCTGTGTCTCCTGCCACGAGGCACCGATAGTTGCAGAGTCAGCGCCAGTTTTCCTGCATACCCTAGCCAAATGTGCGGCATTGAGGTCAGCAGCGGGAGCATACCCTGCCTTCGGCAGGGCCATCTCCGGCTGCGTGGACATCTTCAGACGCGCTTTCACATGCAGCCACGCTCACCACCTTTTTGTTATAATTACGATTTAATCGATACAATTGACTCATGCGATATCGGCAAGGCGTTACCACCTTCCACCTTGAACCCGACCAGAGTTACCGCCCTGTCCATCCCTTCTGTACCCGCCGCCGCGGTAACCGCCGCCACCACGATAACCTCCTCCTCCTCCTCCTCTTCCACCATGATACCCGCCGCGGCCCTGTGGAGGAGCCTGTCTCTGTTGCCAAGAGGGCATCTCGGGCGGTGGCGCTGCCTGCTCGGAGGGCCTCCCCCCGCGATCAGGGACCCGGCCCACCTCATACTTGGTCACCTTCGAGTTCTGCTCCCTTGTAGCTGGCGGCTCGAAGCTGATCCTTTTTATTAGGGCGTCGTCTTCGCTCGCCGCCAGAATTTTTCCGACTGAGAGGGTGCCAGAGTCGTCTGGTGGTAGTGCTCGAGCCAAGATGTCGCTGATGGCGGACTTGTGCTTAGACGCGCGGTCCACCCAGAGGAACGAACGCACCGTCGCGTTTAATCGAGTCAAGAGCAGGCGACGTCGTAGGGCCAGGTCTTTGTTGGTCCTCTCGATCTCCTCCTGTAGGGTATCCCAGTTGCGAGGAGTCATTGTTAAGAGCGGAGCAGGTCGACACTTTTTCGACGAGCACGAGGTCGACAGGGAGACCAGCGTTTTGGAGTCGGCCGAGGCACCCAGCTGATGCCGACGTAGAGTCTCCGACACTTCCTTCTTGACGGCCCCGTCGAAGTCGCTATGGTGGTCAGGTCTGCCCCAATCGAGAAGGCGGAGCCTGTAGGCCATAGCTTCTACCAGCAGAAACTCCGCGCGGGCTAAAATCCCTTCCTCGGTGTCGGCGGCCGCCGCGCTCTTCTTAGGAAAACCGTAGTCGTCCAGTGCGTCCTCAAAGTCCTCAAGATCCCAGGTCATGGCTGACGCCAGTGTTGAAGCTGTGACGTGGCCATCATCGCCGACGGGATTGCCCAGGCCAGCAAGCTTGAACCTCTCTGAAAGGCTCGGCGGGAGCTTTTTAGACGGAGCCATTGGAATTTGTGAACCTTTTTCTGTTGTGATGTGTTGGCCTTGCCTGCCAAGAACAGTTGAACCTGGGCCTTAATCTGCTCGACGTCGACGAAGTCAAGGCCGATCTATTTGCCTTGGACGAAGTGATGTTTATTTACTTCTCCACATGAAGATCTGGAAAAGTCCAGCTGATCAAATTTGCCATTGTTGCCAGATAAGCCTGCTTAAGCTATACAAGTCGTTAGAACTTTCCTCCCTCCGGTGGTTTTTGGGTCAGTTTTCCTGGTCACACTATGAAACGAAGAAGCCGCGAGTCCCCCCACAAGCAGCTCCTTCGTCTTCCTGGTTCTCCTCTGTTGAGGACCTAGTCCGATTACCGACAAGACGTCCTGGAGACCAAAACGACCGAGGAATCCTCAGCGTAGTGGCCGCTATGTCCTCGTCTTCGGCCTCGTTGCTGCAGAGGCTTCGCGGCGTCCTCGACGACCTCAGACAGGACAGGGTCACCGTCAGAAAGGCGAGGACAAAATTTCAGCGCAAGACGTTTCATGATCGCTGATATCGAGGCTGTCGTCTTCCAGAAAGCCCTGGACATCCTACCTGATCTGCTAGACAATGACAATCTGGTACTCGCCCTCTCTGCCAGGGACGCCCCCGTCTCGTGGACTACTGTTTATGACTCTTGCTGGCGCTGCCTGGAGAGGAACTTGGCCAAGGCCAACAGGGTCACAGAGGCAGGAAAAACCTCAGGGATCAATTCCGGTGCCAGTGTCTCTGCTCCTTTGAGTCTCATCAAAAAGGTTATCCGAAAGACCATCGGAAGTAAGTGTTCTAAAAGCGATTTCTCAGCTAGCTATTCAATTCGCAAAGCTTTTCATTGTTGCGTCCCTTTAGATGGAAGTAATTCTTCTTTGCCGACGGAGACCGTGGTGATGAATATGCTGGCGATTTTGGAGCTCGGTCGAGATGCGTTGGCCAGAAATCTCTTGGCTGTCGACGCCGTTCGAATCCTGCACCAGCTCGTCGCCGTGCCTGATATCGCCAGATCTCTGAAACAGTTGTGGAGGCCAATTCTGGAGGCTACTCTCAAGATGTTCACCAACCCTACAAAGAGTAACCTCGCTCAAATGATATTTTGTTCAAAATTCGTATGTTTCTTAACACATCTCCTGATATAGATGCCGACCTGATTGGCCTCTGCAACTTCTTTAGCGACACCTTGATCCTGTCTGATGTGCACAGTAGCTCTTGCTTTTCATTCACTACTTCCAAAGAAGTCTTCTCTGTTATTACTGAGCTGCTCTGCGACCTCGGAAGAAAATCATCGGACCAGAGCCTAGCTGTAATAAACTTAGCGCAGGCTCTGTTTAAGTTAGTAAGTCCAAGTGAAAGGTTACTTAAACTAAAGTCGCTGTAACAAACTTTTATGTCTCAGACTGCTCGAGACTGTCGTCGGAGCATTTTGCGCGTAGGTGAGAGTGCTACTTCGGCTGTGTTGGCGTCCTTCGGTAATGCCGGGGTGGGCTCGGAGCGCCTTCGTGAAGCAACCATCGTCTTCTTCCAGACCCAAATGATCATGCACCATCCCAGAGGAGCGAGGACAGAAGAAGAAGGTTAAATCTTACGGTTTTCTGTGTTAGAATGCCGAACAAACTCGGTCGTTAACAGGTGCCGCCTTCTGTGACGAAGCTGCTTGGCGTTTATGCCTACATCGTATTTACTCCAACTTGGTGGATAATGTCATCTGCAACGTGGCGAGGAAGTCCAAGTTGGCTACGGGGGCGTCAGTGGGGTCAGGAGAATCTCTCTTCGTCCTCCCGAACTCTGTGCTCAGACTTGCCGTCGATATCTGCTATCAGCTTATATCTGCAACCGAAGTGTCCGGAGCATCTAGAAGCGGTGTAATGAACGACGTCGAAGTTACTCAGTACGTGCCGAGGGACCAGACACAGGTAATGGGCTTGACAGCTCGGAAGATTATTACGCGTCAATCCTTGCGCTCTCCCCGTTCCCACAGGAGGGGACAGCTGCCAAACGCCGGCGCCTTACGGCCCACTGGACGATGGAGACAATCTTGGAGAAGCTGGATCAGATCTACCGTAACGAAAGCTCAAGCAGCCGACCCAGCCAACTTGCATCCGTGACTCCTTGGCTCCAGATCTTAACGGACCTGCTTCGACGTCACGGGTATACATTAGTAAAAAATCCTCACGTGGCGACCATGATGCTACTGAGGTTGCTGAAGCCATTGCAAGAGTGCAAAAGCGGCAGCGTCAGGAGGAGGCTGTTGCAGGCTTTGGAGGCACTTTGGCTTGTTACTCCAAAAGAATCTAGGGTCGCCAGAGGTATTGCTGAAACGTTGTTCGGTTGATGTGGCGCGTCTAATAACTGCTTTTGCCTAAACTTTCCAGAAAAGGATTGGCGTGTGGTGTTGTCATGCGCCCTACACGTCATTGTTTCGAATGCCTCCTGCCTGACTGAGGGCCACAGATTGCTCAGGACTCTCCTCCCGTCCTTCACTCAAGTTGTTAGCTCTCAACTTTATGCCCACTACCTCAATAGCTCTGTGCGCCGAAGCAGTCACTCAGTCAAGACACTTTGCTGCTTAATCTCCGTCTCCCCAACAGTACCGGAACCCATGAACTTGACGGGCTTTACAGAGTGAGGGACTTGTCCTGTCTTAATCACATGCCATTGATGTGTGTGCATTTTATTTGGCTTTCAGCTTCAGGATTGATGAATCCCTTTCTAGCAAGGTCAGTGGCCGAATTTCACTTTTAAGCTGGCTTTACAACGTCGAAGAGGAAGATCGCGAGACTGGCGAAGAGAACGGTTTCGATGGGGCTGGCGCCCTGGACGAGACAGAGTGGAGACAACTGCTGTCCAATGAGCCCCGAGCAGTCGCCGCCCTGCTGTGGTGCCTCCTTCTGAGGGAGGTATCAGTAGACTTTCTGCAAACTGATACCCAAAATGCCGAGGACAAGGAAGAAGATGAAATGTCAAAGCTGCTCAAGGAGCAGGGCCTCGTAATTTTGCCTGAATTTGCCATCATGACAGTCCCATCCGACGGAAAAAGGTGTGGTTGCCGTCGTGTGACTCGGCAGAAAAGGTTCATCCCCTTGCAATGTTCAATTTGGAATTCATTGTTCAGGAGGACGTGCACAAAGGTTCCCCACCACATCACCTTAGTAGACGAGGTTGTGGGCCCAGTGAAGGACTGCTTGTTTCACCTTGCGGCAAAATCCATGACAGAGTTGAGCAGAGGACATCTGCCACCTGCAGAAACTTTCAACAATCTTGAGGCAGCCTCGACACTGATGACGGTACTAGCAGCGTTCCTTTCCCAGAGAGAGCGAATTGGGGTTGGAAAGGAGACATTCTCGAGGTATTGTGGGCCTAGGATCATTTTGATCTTAACACTTCTGTCGTAAACGTACCCGATATCACTACCTTGCAGACTCGACGACGTGTTTGGGAACTTGGGCATCCAGATCATGAAGGTCTTCACTAAGCTTCTAGATCAAAGGCCTCTTTTGATGGACACACTGAAAGCGACAGACAAGTTTAAAACTCTGCTGGAGGACTCGGAGTGGGCGAACTTATTCCACTCCGTGATCTTTCAGCTGAAAACCAAAATGGAGGCTGTTCGAGATTTTACCCAAAAGTTGTCCAAGCTAACAGAAAATTTAGCATCAGAGGCAGCTAAGGACGAGGATGCTTCCGGTGGAAGCCATATTAAGAAGGAGAGAAGCGGGTAAGAGGGCATAACTGCGCTGGCAATGAATTGCTTGCGTACTTGATCACAATCACATTACATCAGGGTCAGTAAATCTGTGATGTCTTTCGGAGATTCGGACGAGGAAGGCGATGTTAATCAACAGACTAGTGATGACATCTTCGGAAATGATAGTCTTCCGGCTAAAAAGAGTAACCAAAAGGAAAGGTCAGATGCCATGAGGAAGATATTGGACTTACTGCGTGTTCTCCTATTTCCTAACCGAGGTAGGCGTACAAAATTTCCTTGGAGTTAATGATTCTTTAAATTCACTCCGTTGTACAGAGGTCTTCCCCTGCATCTCCGCCGACGTTTGGCCTTCCTTATCTCAGTGTCAGATATCCTCAGCCCAGTCTGCCACCGATCTTATCACTCAAGATCAACCTCGAACGTGCTTCGAGGACTCAACCAAACATGTTCTGGCTTTCTTCATGGGAATCTTGGCTCGAGGCGCCTCGCCAGAACTGTTGCATTGCGTGTGTGAAGCTCTTGTGACTGTTCCCACCAAGGCCCCTGGTTTCGGAGGCAAGAAGAAAAAAGAAACTCTTGGGTTTGACCCCGAGTTGACTCAGGCCTTGCTCGAAACCTTGGAGGCCTATGCTGAACAAGTAGCAAACTACGAGATCTGCGACGAAGATGATGGTAATGAGATCGGCATATTTCCTCATCATGTCAAAGTTACAGTAATAAACTGTAATTTCAGACGATCCGGGCAAGGTGCCACTTCCTGATGTCTCCACACTGCTGGTGCACATGAAATCTTTTGTATATCTGCACGCCATGTCCAGCTTCCAGTTGCTCTCCAGGCGACTTCAGTGCCACTTGGTAGGGCTGATAGCCAAAGTAGCAAAACTCGTGGAGCAAAAGGACGTCCTGAGGGAGGTTGTTACTTGGAAAGCAAAGGATCACTACAAGTGCGGTTACAGCGGAGCTGATCGATGTGAGTAAACTGGGCATCAATGGTATCCAGACCTCCGTTTTTAACGTCAATATTGTTATCATTGTTTATGGCAGTTAATCGCGTAAGGACCGACAGCGGTGTTGGAGCTGATTTGTTAGTTCCACTGCGTCATTCCATTTTCCGCTTCCTGGTCCACGAATCTCAGGATGTTCGCAGCGCCGCCGTCACCGCGGCGCAAACAGCATTTTGTGGCGCCATGAAAAGTCATAGGGCCAAAGAAGACTTCAAAGAGTTGCACTGGTGAGAGAAGTAATTTTTTTTCTTGGAACAGACCTTAGATAACGATTATTACACAAGCTTTGTTTTCCAGCCAATTGGCCGTCATGTGTGAGCAAAGTCGATCTGGCGATGAACTGAGCAATCGCGTCTCTACCCTGCTGAACTGCCTCGCTGCCCTGGCTGTCAACTATCCGGTTCTCACTCGAGAAAGCGTTGCCGGTTTGCTGCTCTTCCACCGCCAACTCTCCATTCCCATCCAGACTCTGAGGAGGCTTGTGCGGAACGTTGCTGTACTCAGATCTGGTTCTGCTGACCTTTCGAAAGACGCTAACACCTCTGACGCTCAGACCCTATCGTTTCTCTCTTCCATGCTGAGCTACGTGCTCCGGCTCTTTCTGAAGGAGAAAGACAATCGCCTAGAGGACTTCCCGTTGGGCTTGCTGGGATGCAACGACCTTAAGGAGTTTTTCGAAAGGTGAGAGCAGAAAACGATGCGTTTTTTTCCTAGCAAACATGAATCTACCAAAGTATTAATTTTCAGATTTGAGAATGTAATTGTACCGGTCAGTCTCTGGCAGTCACCCGATAACTCCACCCTAATGTACGTGTCTTCAGCATTGAAACTGGGGTCCATCCGAGACGTCTGTAAGAGAAATTTCGCGCACATTGTCTCTTACTACTTGCCGCACTCGGTTGCCGAGATTCAGGGTCAAAGGGCTATTTTGAAAAGCGCCTACGACAGCAACGATCAACTGAACAAGGCTGGAGACAAGGCCAGGAAACTGGAGAGGCTTATCAGCCAGACTCTTGGTATGGAGGAGTTTCAGGCGATACTCACTGATCGCGTTGCTGAAGTCATTGCACAGGTACAAACTTTTCGTGTCAATGTCAAGAGCGACGTCTTGTACGTTTTCCTGTAGGTGTTTAAGCGCATTCACGATCCAGCTGTACTTGCTCAACGCTTTGGTCCGATCCGGGATGACTTTCTGCTCCCGCCAAACCCACCTTACTCTACTGAGAGCTTGGCGTTAAATCTGATAAAGTACTTCTCAGAGACGGCAAAAGAACATCTGCCTACAGTGACGCTCCTTGCGTATTTGACGAGTTTCCAACCGGACTGCATTCAACGCTTGTGTCAAGAACTCTCGAGCTGCCTGTGGGCCTCCCAGGTTTCTAGCGACAGACTTGGAGCTCTACAGGGACTGGCTGCACTCATTACCATCATCAGAGAGGAGAAAGCACAGTTGAAAACTCACTTACCGTTCACCGTGTGGTATTTGGGCACCACCCTGCTCTCGGTGATGAAACAGAGCGAAAGTGAAGTTGGGATGGTGGCTTGCGCCCTGCTTACAGAAGTGATTGACCTCGGATTTGAGTGTGCTTCAACAGTTACCAACGGAATGATTGCCCGACTGACCAACGGCGCAATCCAGCTGGTCCAAACACACCTTGACCTCGATGAGAGCAACGGACAATTCAGGAAAGAGTGTCTCAAGCTTTTGGCATTGATAATCGAGAGAGGTGAATTAGAGACTCTGAGAAAACTAAGATCCTTTCCGGCGAATCTGGTGTTTGCAGCCCTTCGACAAAAGTTTACAGGTAGGAAGGACAGTGTGTACATTATTCATACAGCAAAGTACAGTCTGCTTTGTTTCCAGGCCTGGCTCTGAAATCCAGAAGTCTGTCAGAGGTTATGCAGAATTTCTTAGATCACACAGCTCTCCCAAACGAAGACCATTCAGAGACGTTAAACGATCTTCTTGAAGCATTGACTCTCAAGCGAAAGGAGCTCTCAGTTCTGCTCGCTGATCTAAATGATTCTAGCAATGGTCTGGAAGAGGATGCAGAAAAGAGTCTTATCCACAAGTCCTTGTGCAGGTTGTTCTCGATGGCAACTGGATTGGACTGCACGTCCAGCAACGTCGCAGCGCAATGTCTTGGACAGATCGGACCGTGCAATTTGTCGACGCTGGTACTGATGCCCCAAAAGTTCATCCAGACAAAAGGCACGCATGGTTAAAGGAATCGCTCAAAGCCCTCAATTCATGTGACATTGGTTTTAGGTACCCCATTCACCTACTACGTCGGGCCTCTGATTTCATCGCTAATGGATCTTGTGGGTTCCGTTGGTAGCGACCTTGAAGCCTCTTCTGCAGCCTCTGAGGCTGTGAAATATCTCCTAGATACATCGCAGGGGGCCAAACTGACTAAAGATCAATTGGGCGACATCAAAGTCGAACTGATCGCCCCGTTCATGCCTCTGAGAGCTTCACTGTCCAAGAATTCAGCCATTGGGTTGGACACAGACTTCGTCAAAAACATAGCTGATGAAGTTGTATGGTGTGGCGATGGAGAGAGCACGACTCATGAGGATTGGCTGAAGCGCCTGACCACAGGAATCTTGAGCTGTCTCCACAAGGCGTCCACCTTTAGACTGGCCTTGATGAAGATTTGCGAGTTGAGGGCCGATTTCTGCGAGTTTTTTTTGCCTATTTTGGTGCACGATCTCCTATACCACATGGGGGACAAAGTTGGTGAAGTTCTGGCTTCCGGCGTAGGCAGCTACTTTAGGAGGCATTACGAGAACGTGGCGAAAGAGAAAAAGCGACATGCAAGCAACCAGTCAGGTAAGCATAACTGACCAAGTAGTGACAAAGGAATATGATTGCGAAATGCAACAATCTAGTCCTCTTTCATAAACAGAATCCGAAATTGGGGACTGTGGTGAGTGGTCGGTGTGAGAGTATGTGCATGATCTATTACTTGGGTCAGAACACTTGTCTCCAGACTTCTCTCGAGTGCGTAAACCGTAGCGTTTAGTTGTACATGTATGAGAGACTGTCAGAACTTACGTCTGCTGCCACTGACAGCAGGCGTAAGTACTGCACAGAAGGGTGGGTTTCATCCGGGCGCATCTCGGATAGGGTAGCAGATACCCAACCCAACCGCTCAGCATCCACCAGGTGTTGCAGATTGGCGTTGGGAGTTCTGTTTAAAAGCAAAGTCAAATTCTTCTGCAGTAAAACTTCCCAGACTCTCCCTTGCAAAATACCTCTTTTTCTTTGACAGCGTGGTTTTTAAACAACTCTACGTAGAGGTACTACTAGGTAAATGTTGGCACGCAATAACATATCTATGAAAATAGGAAATTTGGAAGATAAATTTTATTATGAAATACTCTTCGGAGCAAAGAATTGCTAGTATTAACTTCTAATGTTAGGCACAATTACTTTTACACTTTCCTTTTGTAAGTGGCTATGAGTTTATGCCATGAAGTTTACAGAGTTAAATTTGGGGGGAAAATGACAGTTCAGCAACGCCACATTGTGTGATAGAATTTTCGTCTCAATCTTAAGCCATTGTCTTCTCAACCATATGGGGAGAAAGTGGATGATCCTCGAACAAAAACACATGAAAGTTTGGTTTCCAGTTCCTTATAGCAGGTGGTATAAAGAAGTCATAATCATGATATAGGTCCGACCTATTTTGTTGTAGCTGAGAGAAGGGTATTGGGAGCAAGAGTGCAATGGATGAGTCCAAGCTGGTGCACGACCAAGTCCAACTGGCTTGTGTGAACTTGCACAGGAATGCATGGTGTTTCATGAAATTTGAAGTACTCGTATCTAAGTCAAAGTTAGCAAACTTTAAGTGTCTGACCATTTTTGTTGTACAATTAGTGTTTAAGTTATGTGGAGGGATTTTATTTTCAACATCAGTTTCAATTGTCAATGAGTGTGCACTTTCAAAAAAAAAAATCATCCCCACCAATGCACAGGGTCCCCTATAATATTGCTTGCATGCTGACTGCCGGTAATGATCCTGCATTTGCCTTCATAAATCATCCTTTTTTTTTTTTTTTGCAGACACTTCGGTGAAACCGCCTTTCTTGAACAAGCGATCTCTAACAACGATGCTCAATTTGGTCGCACACCTTCGCCGCCAGAAACGACCCAAGATCTCGCAAAAGACCCCCACTGTCTGGGACCAAAACTTCTGGTTACCTTGCCTGAATTACCTCCACGTAGCTCAAGCTGCTCTTACCTGTGGGGCTGACCTCTCTGCAGTCCAGTTCGCCGACATCTGGTGTCAGACGGTCAGGATTACAAGGAATTCGTAAGTTTAACAGTATTCCATTTGCTTCTCTGCACGTCAGAAATCTTTATCATGGTCCAATTGCAGAACTGGAAACGCCTGGCTTGACGACCAAGTGTCTGCTCATGCCTCCCAGCCTCTCTTGGATTTATTAGCAGCCACTCCGGAAGAGATCAACCCCGAAATTTCAAGGATGGCCTTGTCTTGCCAGGAGATTCTGTTTGCAGCTTACAGTCGCTTGAATGAAGGGGACGCTCTGTACGGTTGCGGAGTCCGAACCCTAATGGGTCACCCCGGCAGGCTGGAACTGTTGCTCAGAGGAAATGAGGAACGATACAGGGCTATGGCCATGGCGGCCGTGGACGGCCATTCCATCCAGGACGGAGAGCGTGGTAGAAGAGATGATGGTGGCGGCGTCCTCAGAGAAAAAGGTGAGGATCGCTTCGAAATGAGGCAATTAGACTTCATGAAATGTTTCCTTGTAGACATGCCCGACGTACTATATCAATCGGGACTTCATGGTACTCTGAGGCAGTTACTGAGATCATCTTCCGGGTCTTCCGATAGCCCGAGACTTCAGGCGTACCGACAAGAGTGCGCTTGGCGTCTGGCACAATGGCACGATCTCGATGGGGAAGCGGTAAACGTCAACCAGAATTATGAAGGATTGCACAGCTGGGCGCTTAAGCACTTGATTGTCGATGGAAACGTTGTCAAGGCGTTGGCATATGCTGACTCTGCCCGCACTACCGTGTGTAAAGATATTGGGGGGTTGGAGAGCGCAAGGTCCGTTTACAGAAGTCTTGGCAGACTGAGGACACTAAGAGAGATCGACATTTGGTCAAAGTCCATTGGAAATGACCCAGATGCGTTACCAAAGGACAGCCTTGCTGAATATGACAAGCTTCCGACGGCCGGGTTCAGTTACTTGGAAGAGTGCCTGCTTCAGCGATGTGTGCTAGCAGAAAACCTGGCTACTCTTAAGCAGACGAGGACTGGGCGGGAGAAGCTCGAGCTAACGGCGCTCTACAAGAATTTCTGTCTCCGGTATGTGGAGGGATGCGCCTGTGAGGGCAGGTTGAAAAGCGCCTCCGACGCGCTATCCCGGCTGGAGAAGACATCTTCCAAGTTAGTTAAGGTTGGTGAAGAGGGCTGGCTGAAGCTGAGAAGAGCTAGATTGTCCTGGCAATCTGGAGATAAAGAAAGAGCAGTCATGGTTCTTTCAGACTTGCAGAACGATCGACTGTGGATTGCGGCGGAAAACTCCAGGTAATTTCAATATCTAATATCACTTGACTGTGATGTTAGCTTTTGGGGGTGTTTTTTACGTCATTTCTGTTCTATTAGGCTTCGCTCGGAAGTTCTCTGCACCCTTGGTGCCTGGTCTGCGGAGCTCCGGATTCGTAACCCAGACGAGATACTGGAGCAATTCTTTCTCCCGGCCGTAAAGGGCTATGAGGAGGCATCGACCTCGCTCAACGGGGAGACGATCGCCCCGTTCGTGGAGGCGCACTTGTCCGTAGCGCGTTTCTGCGAAGAGCGCTACCGGCAGCTAGCCGACTATATGCGATCCAAGGAGTTTGAGGAAAAACAGAGCCTCAGACAAAAGCTGCAGACAGACGTGAAACATCTGTGAGTGGACTTGAGTCCCATGACATAACTGTTGCACGTACAATCTTTGTTCTTTTTCTTAGTAACAACGCTGTAAGCAAGGAAGTGCTCACTGCACGTACCATCATGCTTAAACACTCTCAGCTAGAGGGACTTGAGATCGAGTCTTTGAGGAAGGATCGCAGGAGATTCCTAGAGTTGGCTCTTCGGCACTACGCGACTGCGTTGGCGAAGGATGATGGGCAGGAGACTGTTGTCTGCAGGTGAGCTTTTGTATGTACAGGGTACAAAAGGAATCCACGAAGAACATCTCCAACCACTCTACGATTAAGTGCGTCCATCTGTTCTTGACTTGATGCTTTGTCTTGTAGGCTCATCTCCTTGTGGTTCTCCAATTGTGATGATCCCTCAGTCAGCGCTGATATCTTAGGGCCCCTTCTGGCGACTGTGCCCTCGTGGAAGTTTCTGGGGCTGCTGTATCAGATGGCAGCACGGTTGGGCAGCGGATGCAAAGAGTTTGCTGATGCCCTTTCCTCGGTGCTGTTTAAATGTGCCCATGAACACCCATTTCACACTCTGCATGTTCTCCTGGCTCTAGTGAATGCGGATAAAGACGAAGAAGAGATCAACAGAGGTAATAAGTATAACATGCTTCCAGGTAAGGTAATTAGACAAGTATTTTAATTGTAGTAAACGGACAGTTAAAGAAGCAGCCTAAGCGTCCCTTGGATGCGAGAGGTTCGGCAGCTCAACACCTTTTAATTATGCTGGAAAAGAAGTCTGAGAAGTGCGCCCGCATCATCCCGGGCACTCAGGCGACGTTGCTGGCCCTCATCAGGCTGGCTTACACACCCGTCGAGAAAAGCATTAAGGGTGCAGTCAAGCTGAAAACGTCTGAGCCTATCAGAAAGGTGAAAGACGTTGAACACATCCCAGTACTGACGGCCCCTCTGCCACATCCTCAACGTCGTGGTGGCGACCAGGGCTTTGTGGGCATCCACAGCTACGAGGAAAGCTTCAGTCTGGTTGGCGGCGTGAATGCGCCCAAGAGGATCAAGTGCCGGGGCACCGATGGGAAGTGGTACACTCAGCTGGTCAAGGGTACAGTGGTGCCATACTTCATACTTAACAGAAGCTGTGACAGTAATGTTTTTGCATTTGCATTATTTTTAGGAAAGGACGATCTCCGCCAGGATGCGGTGATGCAGCAGGTGTTCGGACTGATGAATACATTGCTGAAAAAGGACGTCGAGTGTTCTTCCAAGCGCCTCTGCGTTCGACAGTACAGGGTGGTGCCGCTATCCCAGAGATCAGGCGTGCTCGAATGGTGCCATAACACTGTCCCGGTGGGAGATTATCTGATCGAGGCGCACCGGAGGTACCGTCCCGCAGACCCCACCCCAGTAGAATGCAAGAAGAATCTCCAAGTGTCGCACCTCAAGCACAAAGAAATGAGTAACCGTGAACAGCTCAATACCAAGGCTTTCATATCTCTTTGCTCGAGGATTCATCCCGTGCTCCGATTCTTCTTCGTCGATCACTTTTCTTCGCCCGGCGCCTATTTGGAGCGTCGCTTCGCATACACGCGCAGCGTCGCCGCCGCCTCTATGACTGGACACATTTTGGGACTGGGGGATCGACACGTGAGCAACATTTTGATGGACCTGACCACGGCCGAGATGATCCACATCGACTTGGGAGTAGCATTCGAGCAGGTAACGAGCGTGTACCGGGTGCAGAGGATAAACTGTTGCTTCAAAATCACCGCCGCTATTTAATGCTGAAGTGAGAGGTCTTATCGTGCCAGTGCACAAAAAAACGTCAGTCACTTCAAATTTGCTCTGAACTTGACTAAGACATGGGCAACTGGCTTGCATGATCATTGCACGGGTAAACAAAGTTTTATGAAATTTAAAGTATTCTAACCAAAGTATAAGCCAATTTTAATAGTCTGGCCTTTTTGCGCATTGTTTACTGAGTGCATACAAATGAAAAAATGTATTTATGCAGGGTCGCATTCTCCCTACTCCGGAAAAGGTGCCTTTCAGACTAAGCAGAGATGTGGTAGATGGTTTCGGACCATCGGGAGTTGAAGGTATTTTCAGAAGGTGAGGCTGGCGGAAGTGTACGCATGCAACGACTTGTACTGCGTGCTTGTAACTGTCTTGCACATGTTCTACCTACTGTACTGCTCTCTTACGGCAGATCCTGCGAATCGACAATGCGCGTTTTGCGCGCCGCCAAGGACGAGTTGATGACTATTCTGGCGGTTTTGATGTATGATCCCCTCTACAACTGGTCTATGACACCGGAGAAGGCGAACAGAATTCAAGCTGGCAGCAACGATAGCCGAGATAGGAACGCTGCCGTATCAGCGAATCCCTCAGGAAGCAGCGACGACAAGAACAAAATGGCCGAGAGGGTCTTGAGGAGGGTCTCGCAGAAATTAGACGGCCACGAGGAGGGTCACTTGCTTTCTGTAGAGGGCCAAGTCAACGTGCTGATCCAGCAGGCCAGAGATCCAGTCAGACTGGGAAATCTCTACGTGGGATGGCAGGCTTACCTGTGAAGTTTGTACGCAGCATTATAGTCCAATGTATGCAATGCAACGTAGTGCCTTTGTGAACAAAGTAAATTGTCTTTACTTTGCATAATGTTCTCTCCCTAATGTTAAAAATCAGGTCCATGTACATCGTTTCCTACACGTACAAGTCAAAAGCGGTCATAGCATCTGTAAATTCAGATGTTAAATGTGAAGACAGCGGCTAGAGTTCGTCAATATTGGATCACCCTCCATAATACCCTCAACTAGTACTCCCTTCCACCTAGCACCAGCTGATTTCTTCCTCTTCCACGATGTCTCTACAGAGGAGACATCATATTCCAGTCGAACTGGAATGGGAGCGAGTAATAAGTCTCCAAAAGTTTGGTCATGGTGTTGCTTGCTCTTCATGGATAGCAAGATGACACAAGGGTATGAAGAGCGGCGCAGTGAATATATTAAAAAGTACGAGCACTCGTGCTCCCTCCATCCGAGGAAAAAAATGGGACCTACAACAGCATGCGCTAATTGTATAGGTAATTTTGGTCAAAATTTAACTTCGCCCCCAAAAAAATTTCCACGGGGGTTGGGCTCTGTCCTCAGAACTCGAACCTAACGTACGGCATAGAGAAGTATTTTCCCATGACTTCTGCATTTCCCCGGTAGTCCATACATGCAGTGGACTTATGTGTGGAATTCACCTAAGCCACACTTTTTACAATTAAGAATGATTCTCTTTTACCACCATTTGATCGTGCGTTACACTAATTATCACCCTCAGACGATTTAGCTTCCTTTTCCAGCATGAGCAACAAAAGTTGCACAAAAAATGTTCCATTTGATTATTCTCAGCAGCAGCAGCAAAAGGTTCATCCAGAACCTCTGGACTTCTTTAAAGGGCCCTTCCTCTTGTTAACACTCTTAATCATACCCAGTACCCATAACAGGGCTGCGTAAAACAAAATTAGGGAATGTATTCTCGGGCAGAGGGAGTAAGCGAAGTCTTCGCAAGCAATCGAAATATTGGTTTGGTGAAAGTCCTCAACTGCAAATTGAAAATAACTGCACCTTGTAAAGAAGACCAAAGGATTATCCAATTGATTTTGAAAATAAATGTTATGCACGCTTTTGAACGTAGGTAAATTGTTACATTGCTTTGCTGTTCTATTTAGGGATAACGTAGCAAATACTATTTTTTTATCGTAAGGCCTGAAGTTCAATGAAATTTCCAACTTTCTCCCAACATAAACTTGCTTGTCAAGTGCATTAGAGTTAAGTTATGTTAAGCCAACTGAAATGTTATAAATACTTTTGAATATGATCTCACATGCACGCACATTGTTCTCGGGCTGGATCTTGTCAGCACACCCACGACATTTTCACGGCCACCACCACTGGATTTTGTACTGCATGTTTTAACTTCTTGTCAGTTTCCTCCCATGTATTGTCGTTCCACTTAAGCAGTACAGAGGACTCGTTGCTGCCCCCCGCAAGAGTCGGAGATCCGTGCCAATGAAATGCCACGGCACCAAGCAACCGGGTTGGAAGGGCAGCCAGAGAGCGCCAGGCACGGGCGCCACTTCGTAACACTTCCACGGAGGCAGAGCCATCGGGGTAGGCGGCGGTGGCCCCGCCCGCTACGTAGATGGATCCGTCGTGGTCGCTGAAGCAGGCGTGGCCACGGCGGCCCACGTTGAGGCGCGGCCGCGGGTGCCACCTGTCCTCACGCTCCCAATCGTACAGCCAAACCGCGTCTGAGAACTGTTGGTCAAGCGTCTGGCCACCACTGAGAAGCACTCGGCGGTCGCCGCCAGGTGCACGTGCTAGGCAGTGCCTAGCGACGGTGACGGGTAGTCGCGGTCCTCCCTCGAAGTAATCCTCGCGGCTGCTTTGCTCGGCCATGATCTCGCTGCTGTCGAGGGGAAACTGACTGTGACCGAGTCCTCCCGTGAGCCACCAGCCGACACCGGCGATCCGGATGTCCGCGGCGAACGCACGAGCCGTCGTCATCCGAGCGAACCCGCCCTCGTCGTGCACCCACCGATTACGGTCAAGTGTGCGGCAAATGTTAAGGGTCTCGTTGTCGGCTGAAACAAGACGAGGGCAGATGCTCAGAACGTTGGGACGTTTCTATCACGCTGAGATGTCACTACGAGGTCGGTATGTGCACATGCCTTTACCTGCAACGTATCCTCCACATATTCTGAGTCTTTTCCCCATGATCGCACCTATAGCACCAATGACTGGATCTGGGAATGGCGGTGGATCGATGCCATCCTGGCAGCCCAGAGAAGCTACATTTAGTGGAAGCACAGAGGTCGGGTAGGAGGAGACGTTGTCCATGGGAGAGATGATCACTAGCGCGTAATCATCTGAAAGAATGACTCACATAGCGCATGACAGAGCGAAGCTCATACCTTCACATACCTTCTTCATGCAGGCTGATCCAAAATCCCACATAGATGCTGCTGACCATGATGGCCAGGTACAGGAGGGACAAGCAGAGGAATATGGCGGTGCCTTGACAACAACTGACCTGAAATATAGCCCTAGCACAAGGCCGCCAACCTTCCTGATGGAGTTCCCAATTACCTTGATGGTGGATTCCTTGCGATATCCCTTGGGTACCTTGAGTGTGATAGTCATCCCCACAAAGTTGTCGTCTCGATCCAAATGGCCAAGCATTTTAAGGCTCGATTTGTTCCCCAAGCAGAAATTATTGTCTTTCACTAATATGCTCGGACATATCAAAGCGAGGACGCTTAGGACACCTGCATTGCCAGTACAGGCATATTAATACGCCAGCACTGAATGTAGGCGCACTTTCACTCATGAACAAACGGTCCAGAACTGTGAGTGCTGTAGAGAACTGTTGCCGAATGTAGAACAGCGATTTCTTGCGGTACCGTGTGTGTCATACAATATGCCCTATGTATACAGTAGAAATGGAGGTAGTGCGCACGGAATGAGGAATGATGTAAGGTAGATCAAAGAGGAGTCAGTCAAAAGTCTAGACGTTGCCACAAATGACCAAACAGAACTTTTTCACCTGCACTCTGAGGAATTATAGCGGTACAATGTGAGTCACAAAAATATCCTATGAAACAGTGCACGGTCAGAGCCTGCAGGGACTCAGAAAACGGGCATAGGGAGTGCAGACGAGGTGTCAGAAGAAAATCGGAACTGGATGCAGGAGTTGCAAGTAAGGGAGTATCGGAATTAGTTTTTTTAGCTCTCACGGTACGCACAAGTATTCATAGGACATAGGAGAAAATATGAGTATTCATGGCGGCGTAAGCAGACTTGCTTCTGCAGTACAATCCTTGTACTAACTTTAAGTTCGTCTTATCCTTTCCGCTCAAAGAGAGCACGAAAGCTAAGCTGGCCCACGCGCTCGCTCGCCCGCCCAGAGTTTTTGGGGGGAGAGGGGGAACCCGATAATTGGGCCTTTATTTGGGGGGGGGGGCTCGGCTTGAGGAGGAACCCGCTTGAGTTCGGGCGCGCCTCTCAAAAAAAAAATGGCGCGCGTGCCCCATTTTGGGCGAGATCTTGTCAGGCCGACAGAACCGCACTTCGATTTCGGGGAATCGATTTACTCTGTACTTTTTGTATGCAATGGGAGAAAGCAGCAAAGGGATAGTGACTCAGAACATAAGAAGTCGCCTATAAAGTCATGTTGCTACTTGTGGTTTTTCGCCATGCTTGGGGGATCCTCTGAGGATTCCCCAAACGTGATCTTGACCGGTTCACGGACCTGGGAGCCGCTGGGACACGCAGAATATGCAACTTCTTATAACCTAATGAGATGAACTATGCGTGACACGATAATATTGGTCCAGTGAAGGCAATGTGAGAGCAAAGCACGTGCAATAAAGGCAGAACGTACCCCTCAACAGCCTGGTATGATGACGGGGTATGTAATTTTGCACTGTGTTTGTTACCTGCCACAGGTCTACGCTGCATAGCGAATCGCAGTACAATGTGAGGCATGTGCGATATTTACTGAATCAACCATGGAAAAACCCTGCTTGACTCTCCCTTAAGCCCAGGCTCCTGAAGGCAGAACATTATTGCTACAAGTAAAGTTCCTACCGAGATCAGTCCAGGTATCCAGGAAGAGCAGAGCCAGAAAAAAAACCCTGGCTCCATTGCAACGGGGTCACTAGAACATTATCGCAAATGTTGTCCAACTTGGACGTGGTCATACAGAAAAAACCAAGAAAATGGGCGTAGGAGAGACACCAAAGTCGACTACGCCCACTGTTGTTATCCTAATCTTGGTAAGTGGTCTTGGTACCCGAGTTAGGAGGAACAATAGAATACGCGTTCTACGGTGCCAAGCAGTTTCTGACACATACAGGGTATGATTTGTGCATGTAGCCTTCGTCGACCTGCCGCTGGTGGGCCGCATTGCATCAGGGTTCAAACCCATTGCAGGAGCTCCGCCATAGTGGACCTGCTGCACTCAGACAAGTGAAGCACACTTTTTTCTTCCTAACCCTTTCGCACACCGGCTTTGTAAAAGCCGGCCGAGAGCCGCACGCGGGTTCTATCCCGGCTATGACGACAAATATGGCTCGAAGTTGACTATTCTTGTTTTGATATTGTTCATAGAGATTGAAGTTGGCTCGTGCAACTTTTCAAATGTGTACCCATTCACGGCCAAATAGCCGACTGCAGCCTAAGTAAGTTGCACTTGTGACAATACTTCTGCACTCGTACGTTCCCGAACACGTGGGCTCTATGAGAAGTAACCAATTTTAGAGCAATGAAATAATGAGGAAAGGCAAAAGCAGTGTGGCATGTACTGGGCATTTTTTGCATGTTTTTTTGCGCAGTGACAAAAAGGAATGTTGCTATTCTTCACCTGTCCGAAAATTCTACAGCGTTTTGTCTGGTCGTGGTGGACGCATTCAACGCACATGACTCGCAAACGCGTATGCATGCATAGTATCACTTGTAGTGCACCAGTTCAGTACAGTATTCAGTGGAAAGACTTCTTGAGAATTGAGGTTGTGCGTGAGCGTGACTCCTCCTTGCGAGGAGAGGCGTACAACGAATAAATGAATAAATAAAATTTAGGCAGTCACGAATAGGGCTAGGAAATTGGTGCAATTTTGTCATGGACTCCTTATGTCACCGCACTGAACAAAATGCACTGAGTTCGAACAGCCGGTGTGGTGGCATAAACACCCCATGACGAATTCCGCGCCCAGCTCATGAAGCTCAGGGGTCGTCACAAATCTAAATCCCGGCCCTGACTGAGATAGTGACACGGAAATTAATTAACTCTTCCTGTGAAGTGCTTTGTTTTCCGTTCTTTATTCGTCCAAGTCACATTTCCTGTCCATCAGTTGAGCATCTGCTCAGTCAGGTCTCAATGGCGCTTGAGAGCAGCTCTGATAAAGAGCGTGCGATTGGCATTGCTTCCCGTGCAATGGTTTCGCTCTGCTGGGAGATGCATTTTTTCTGCCAATTACGCCAGAAAGGTCAAGCGGAGAAAATTACTTGCAGATTGATCCAACTGTCACCGCTTCTATGAGAGGTTCTGCAAGGACGTGCACACAGATCTGCGTGCGTATACAGCGAGGAGGCTTTCAGACGTACGATGAATTTGAAGTGCTCAGTCACCTTCGTTACCTATTTAAGACAAACTCTCCTCTGTGGCAGCCAGAATAAGTGGTTATTTGCGCACTGAAATTAGCAGGCCAAACAACAAGCGCAGAAAGGGTTGGAACGAGCGTGAAACTGCACCTGATTTGTGTGCACAGTGCAAATCTCTCGACGTCACGCGTGCAACATGAGGTGATTTCTGCAGGGCCGCATTTACCTAAGTGTGCGAGCGATTTTGTATATTGTGGATGCTTAACTCTTGGTGCACACGCTTCTTCTGCCATATCCTGCCGGCGGCAGCAGATTCCCCCTCACTCACCTGCATTTGCTGGAGTTAACGTTGATCAACAAAGAATTCAGCTTTAAAGCCAAGCGGTCCTTTATCACAAGACCAGACACGTATAAGTCATTCAGTTCTGTAGCTCGCTTTGTTATATATCCCTACAAAATTATGCTACCATCGTTAGCAAGGATTTATCTCTGGCTATCCAGATAAAATCAGGTGATACCAAAAGCAGTAAACCCATTTTCCTGCTTCATCACTCATAGTGCATTCATTCATACCATAATGGGGTACAGTACGGGACGTTCAGTACAGGATACGCACTATACATATGTGGACAGCACAGGACGTTCACGCTCGACGGCAGACAGAGAGGTGAAAACGTCCGAGATGTGCACGTCCGAGATGTGCACGTCCGAGATGTGCACGTCCGAGATGCATGATGTGCAGCCTCGTACAATAAGACCACAGATTCAGCTTCACTCGATGCTCACCGCTGTAAGTGACTCTAGGGGTCCTTTACTCGAAATCGGACAGATTTTTGCAAAGAAACTACTTATATATGCATTATTATTCCAGAACACTCCGGAAAAGACTGTCTGTGACTGATCTGGGACCAAACATTGCGATTCACAATCAAACTGAGGTGAGACGAGAGACTCTCTTAGTTGCTTTACTCTACTTCGGTGTTTTGCTACAAAATCAGGGTGCGGCTCCTTCTGATCTTGCAACCTCACTGGAAGTACACTGCAGCGTCTTTCTTTATGAGTAGCGGCCTTCGCATTGCAACCTTGAGGCACTTTTTGTCCAACCACAGTCATTGCAGCACTTGGGACAAAAAGCGGTCTTTACAACTCAAAATGGGAGGCAATGACGGTTTGAATGGTACCAAAACCTGCCAGATCCATGCACGCGTGCCAGAATGCGAGTAATTTTTTGAGAGAGAAGCTATGTTTGCCACATCAGGCAAACAGTGCGTATTAGAAGCGGTCTCTGCTGTGTGATGAAATGCAGCATATTATGTCTAATTTACCGCCATAAATTATTTGCGTCATGGTCCCAGCCTCAGTAGTAAAAAATCGATTTAAATCGGGTTCATCTGTACCGAGATTTCCGCTGGCGACCGCATCTTCAACACAACACTCCCTGCAACACTCCCTGCTCCGCTTTTCCAAGGTCAGACATCTGACCAGTGTACGTAATGCCATAATCCAATGACATTTCGAGGGTCTCCTCCATGCTGCTCCCGACGATCGAATTATACGTGCCACACCTAGTTTCACTTGAAGAAGGTCTATATTGCGCAGTCGATCCGCACACTCTTCTGGTACCCACTGTGTGCACGCAGTCTGAAGTGCGATGCGCCGTACATAGAAGAATCTTTATTGCTCATGTGCTTAACTAATACCGCAGTGCTCGCTCCCCTCTGGATTTGGCCACGAAACTGAGCTACCTCTTTACATATCGGGTCTGGAAGTGAAATGAAAATAAAAGAGATAGAAACCAGCTCCATTAAAAGGAGCGAGTGGTACCAGACACAGAAAGAACACCCAGGGATAAATTGGTTTGCAATTCTCTGTTGAGACCCCATTTAGTGTAATTAGGGGTGCTTGGCCAAATGTCAATAACGCTGGTTGGGCGCGATGGGCGCTCATGACATTGGCGGAGGACGTGACACCGCTATGATTCTTCTCGTCTATCCGACCTATGAGAGGGAACCATTTATACCGACAACACAGGCAAGCAGAAAGGAAAGCGTACGTGACAAGGTGTGCAAGGACGAGTTGGTTCTCAGAGAAAAGAAATCGCGCGCGCTAACTGTGCACATTTGTCTCATTGCCAATAGGAAAGCGTTATAAAGACAAAGTGCTCAGGGGGTACCCGAGCAGTCAGTTGGTCAATGTGAGCCCGCAGTGTGAAGACCTCTTTCATGCTGGGTCCACATCCATGCTGCATTGCACGTGACTGACATGGCCAGAGTGTTCTACAGCTGTCGCTTCTGCATCGCCGACGAGGAAGAGCCAAACAGTGGTGTCCATTGACGGACTTTTACTTGGGAGGAAAAGCAAGTTAAAAGCAGCGGGGAAATGATGGCATCATCCTGCAGACTCAAGTCATTTCGGTTGTTGGCGTTAGCTGCGTGGTCGCTATTCTGGGTCAGTTCAACCGTAGCCGATCACGGAAGTCATGGAGGAGGCTACGGCGGTCACGATGACCACGGGGGAGGCTACGGTGGTCAGGACGATCATGGGGGAGGAGGTGGAGGAGGAGGAGGAGGAGGATATGGTCACGGAGGAGGCGGAGGAGGAGGCGGAGGCGGAGGCGGAGGATATGGTCACGGAGGAGGGGGAGGAGGCGGAGGAGGATATGGCTGTACCACAACGTACAAGGTAATGTAACACAGACTTTTCTACGTGCACCGTAAGTTCTGGACGGCTGCATGTTCATACAATGTTTTAAAGTACATGTGTACGTTCGAACATGGGTGCGAGTTCAGAAAGTCCAATGTACCCTGCTGCTTACAACCCTTTTAACTCCTCCATTTATCTTCAGCTTTCCTCGCCATGGACCTTCTTCGTCTCGTCTTGTTATACACTATCCCGTCGGATCTATCTTTACTCACTCTGCACTGAGCCCATACGTACAAAATAGTCAGATGTACCGTACAGCATCACACTATGACTTGCGCAACTGTGTATGTACACCATAAAATTGCCACTAAGAACCCCTATTGAACAATACCCGTCCACGAGCAGAAGCCACACCTCCGAGCCACATCTAAGAAATAGTAACCACCCTAGAACAGTAACCGCACTGATTGACCAGAAAGTACAGAAACACCCTCGCTCATGCACAAACTCTAGTGCTTCAGCTATGCTTCTAGACCGAGAAGAGGCACTGAATGAGATTGAGAAGCTGTGCAAGACGTTGCTACGGAGTGAAGACCAGTGGCAATCACTCATGGAATAGTCCTGTCAGTACATTTCTTGAGTACTTTGAGGAAAGAGTAACCGCCCCTCAAACAGCAACCGCACATGAATACACTAAATTAATATTCAACCTTGTTCGCGAGTATGGGGTATGCCTGTTTGCTTACGGCGCTTCAAATCGACGCTGGACGGAGCATCGGGCCTGAAACACCGCTTGTGTGATACATACAAGGAGAGTCAGACGCGCCTTTCAATATTCTCCTGACCCCTTCTTTATTCTCGTCATGATGTCTCCCGGCCCCACCTCCCATGGGTAGAAGCTCCCCTCGTCGTCGTCCCCGGACTCCTCTCACCTCCTATTATGTCCCATACATTTGATTCGCGTGGCCCTGCACTGTACCGTATGCGTCACAGCTGATACTCGCACCCTTAGCTCTTGAATCGTTCTTCAGACGGTGTACGACACCATCTATGACACTGTGTACGTGGAGAAGTGCAAGACGACGTACAAGAAGAAGTGTCGGACGGTGTACGAGACCCAGTACACGACCAAATACGACACCCAGTGCAACGTCCAGTATGTTCCGAAGTGCCACACCAGCTACGACACCATCTACGAGAAGAAGTGTCAGGTGTCCTACGACTACAAGGTGAGACTCGTTGCATACAATTATTTCATGGTATCGCAATCCGTACAAGGATACCTCAAGTGTCGAAAAATGCTGACGTCACAAACTGTGCAAACTTTAGCCTCGCCTTTCCTTTGAAACACTCGTTTAATTCTTAATCAAGACAAGACCTTTTCCAGACAGCAGCTTCCAGCTATAATCGTAAAATGTAACCCCCGTCACCAGAGATCGTTCACAAAGATAAAGAAAACTGTTGCTACTACATTCGCTGCTCAAATGCTTTGCGCCCACTGTTTGATAAACGTCTCAGCATACAGTGCTGATGCGCCTTTAAAGGACTCTGTTTGAGGAGAATCAGAGAAAGCAGTTATTTAATCCTTCAAAGCCTCCTTCCTCCTCTGCTGCTCCTCTAAGTCAATTTACCCATGGCAAAATTGGATCTCTCTCGCTCACGGCGCCGATGCCTGCCCATTCCCCCTCCCCCTTCAACTGGCTCAAAAAACACACTTTAGTGAATTGGTACAGGACTGAGTGGGGAGGGCGGAAAAGCGCGTATCTGGCCAAGCCAAGCAGCTTTGTCTTCGGCCCACCCGACGTCCGCCGGTCCAATTGTCTGTCTGTCCGTCCGTCTGTCTGTCCGTCTGTCTGTCCGTCTGTCTGTCCGTCTGTCTGTCCGTCTATCCGTCAGTCACCAGCTTTTAGGTACAAATTTGCTGTCAAAGCTCGTGTAGTCGAGTGCGACGTAGTGTACGTGCAAGTCGGCAGACAGGTATAGCAAGAATGGCTGCTCTGGCGCTTCTTCCCTCTCCAAGTCGGCAGATGACGGAGCGAGCGAAGTCCCGGGCGATGCTAACCCATTCATCTTTTTCTCTACCACTTCCTCAGAAATTGACAAGAAACTCTTTTCACATTCTTGGCTATGGCTTGGATCGTGGCGCCGGCCTAGATGGGCCGCACCGGCCCAGCGCTGAGATGCGCTTGGCTGCTCTCCCGCCAATTGGTCGGGTGACAACCTCAGCGGCATTGTCATGACGCTGATATTAATGCGGTTTAGACCAAACCTTTTGACTATTTCAGTGCAATACCTTCTATGAGACCGTGTACGACACCAAGTACGTGAATAAGTGCAGCACCTCTTACGAGGAGAAATGCCAGGAGGTGGGATACGGATACAACAAGGACTACAAGTGCGATCACGTGCCCAAGAAGCAGTGTCATTCATTTCCCAAGAAGGTGAGCCAATTTGTCCGTGATTGTAATGGGGTCTGATCCTTTTGACCTACAATTGTCACTTCATTGCTCATTGTTTCTCCTCGACGGCAGCAGTATTGCGGGGCTCTATGTTCAGAATCACCATACCTACCATACCGCAGATGAGCAAACTCAGATATGTAGTAGAAAGCTGGGGCAGTTTGAATTAGATATTATCGGTGTGTATTGCAGGACAATCGACTGCCCTCGAGTAGATGACTCTTCGTGCAGTATAGTTCAAAGGAGAGATGTAAGTCCACTATTGCAAAGGTAATTTGTAACTCAGGTTTGGAATATTGAAAAGCGATACTTTGCACTTTGTTTTTAGCGACATTGGTTTCACTGTTGGACCAAAATTTGTAGATAAAGCATTTCCCATTGTGGGGTTACACGTGATGTCAGATTCTTTGGGCAGCAAATGACTTTTTAACCAGACATTCAATTACGACAGACAACAAATATGAAACTTGTGTTTAATAACTACTTGAGTACGGCATTGTCAGAGTCAGGGGTTCTTCTGTAACGCCATGTCGAGGCAGCTGATGCCAGAATGCCTAACATGTCTGGTTCACAGATTGTCTGATGTACTCACACGTAAACACCAATCTCGAGGTCTTGAGTACCAACTGCAAATATACCTAAAGCCACTGACGGGTCTGTCGCTAACCCCGAATTGCAGATACTTCTGAGATGCACATTTGCTGCTCTGCAACCATCGCTGTTCTCACCATATATTGCAGTACTGTATATACCCGAGTGCTGTCGAATATAAGGAATACGAGAATAAGGAATATGAGTACACATTGTGCATTGTTAATTTGTAATTTAATGCACAATTTTCCGAATATTTCATGACACCAGCATTTCACCTTTTCAAGACAATTTGAAAGAGGTGTAATACAAAGTTGGGAAATGCAGTGCAGAAAGTGAATCAGCAGAATTTGGCTCATGATGGAGCAACACTCCTCACCACAATGTGTCCCAGTGGAGAGGGAAATATCCTTGCACTATATTTCCCTCCAGACAGGGAAAATGAGGGGAAATATTAAAAAAACGTGCGTTAAATCAATAGAATGCGTAAAATTCAGATTTAGGTCCAACAGTGTTATTGCACTGGAAGCTACGGCGAGCATCTCATCACTACAGTACGCTGTGCTGAAGAGAGGGGCATCTACCTTGTAGAGGGAGAAGTTGTTGCTTTACTTTCAATCTTTTTTTTAGTGCGGAGGGGAAATATTATACTTCCAGTTGTTTTCTGTTTTTCTACCACATGTTCCGTTTTTAAAGGGTAGTGCCCTATGGGACTGTACATGTGTGTAACTGTATATTGATGACAGGGACAGAAAGTCGCATTTCGGCTCACATGGCTTGTTTGCAATGGAATAGTCCTAAATGTTTCTGAACATGACATTTCCATCGTAGCAACAACACACTGGCTTCAAATCGACTTCTTTAATCTTTCACATTAAAAAAGCAAAGAAAAATCCCACTTCCTGAAGATTACCCTGTACGTTTTTTTTTGTTCCTAGGGTGATGCAACATTTGTAAGATTTCGATCCATCAAACGTTCAGTTGGGATAAGCCACGCTTCAGTTCACGCTGCTGCTCGCACATTGATGTTTAAGTAATAGTACAGTATTACGAACTGTATGAGTAAAAAAACCCTTATTGCAGGGTCACATGTGATAAGAAATTCTGTCAGCTCATCATAGGAATCTCTGAATGAGGTTGTGTGAATGAACCAACGAGCCCAGATCTTTCATCCATTCTCGCACAGCCTCATTCAGAATTCCTACGCCGACCTTCAGAATTTCTGATCACGTGTGGCCGTGCTATTACCATACATTACGTCCGGTTTTCTTCCTTCAGCTCTTCTACCAAATCCATGTGACATCTCCGGCTCACGACCCACCGGGTCGTTGCATCTTTCCCGGTCTCTGGCCCCGTCCCTGACTCTGTCTCTGGCCCCTCTTAACTCTTCTTAAACTGACCCAGTCTGATTCTTTTTTTTGACAAACACTGAACCTCGCGTCATACTATAGGCTCTGCTGTATCCATAGGTGCCCAAACAAGTCCCGAAGAAGGACTGTCACCAAGTGCCAAAACACTACTGCACCAACATTCCTAAAACGGTGCCCAAAAAGCACTGCTCACAGGTGCCCAAGAAGAGCTGTCACGACGTGCCCATACACATACCAAAGAAGATACCCAAGAAACTCTGTAAGAGCATTCCAAAGAAAAAGTGCTGGTCGGTTCCTGAGGTTAAGGCCAGACAGGTAGGAAAGTTCAGCACAATTCAAGTTGCTGCATATCAAAAGCATGATGTATCTTTTGAAGGTACCGAAAAAGGTGCCTAAGAAGGTCTGCCATGGAGGTGGTGGTGGGGGTGGAGGAGGAGGAGGAGAAGGAGGGTATGATGACCACAGTCAGGGAGGAGGAGGAG
>JAAUXU010000686.1_pt1 | contig 30893 bp, 41 predicted proteins | sample 7278151 | NCBI WGS metagenome assembly JAAUXU01 (sample SAMN14350113, study PRJNA611818) | marine sediment metagenome | isolation source: surface marine sediment (1.8m) | place: French Polynesia: Moorea | collected 2018-08 | reverse complement strand
TCAGGCGCCGCATTGAGCAAGTCATTGCTGCTAAAGGCGGCCACATTGAATAAAAACATGGTAAAATGGTTCTAATACAGTAAAATGTTGATTAAAAGTCTCTACTTGCACCCATTATTGTTCTGGCTGAAGCTAAACATCGTCCGGATTTTCCTGGCCAACCCTGTACATGGCCTCAAAGCTCTGTGGCAGTGCAAATGGCCAGCCCGGTACTTCAGGGGTCGCTAGACTTAAAAGCAAAAAGAACTCACGCATTCAGTAAGATCTCTGCCATTGACTTGGAGCTTGGGTGGAGAGACGACAATCACTTCCGGAGGTACTCTCTTCTTTCTCCTACGAAAGTAACCCAAATGGTGAAAGAATGTGGACGTCGCCGCTGTGGCCGCGTCATCCGCAGAGAACTTCCGCTTCTGGCCGCCGCAACCACCGCCGTCCGAGTCGTCTCCTCTAAGGTCGACGTAGGACTTGCTTGTCCGGCTGTCGAGTCTATTGTCCTTCTTGCTGAAGAGAGGAGACGTGGACCTGGGGCTGGTGGGCTGCGACGAGGGCATGTAAGCCTCCTTTTAAGGAACTAACTTTCCATTTCTTTCATGCCTTCGGACAGACTTCATTCCACGTTCAAGTGTATGCACATAGTTTGGGCCCCCGAAAACTTCTCCTGGTTCCCCGCCGAATAACGTGCGCTTCATTGCACCAAGTCCTTTGCGTCTAGTATTGGTCTGCCAAATCATTGTAGCAGGGGATCCGACACTCTTAATGTCACTGAGGTTCATTTTCACTCGTGGAATAATCCTGCTGTCTACTTGGTGCACACTTTTGTCCCACTACGTCGTGATCACTGACCATTCCCACGGAGGCCTCGGACACCTGATATACGAGATTAACCGTAAACAGTGGGGCCTCCCGAGGAGGATGGAGACTATTTCATCACTGAGAAAGAGAGGCGGAGACGACGACCACTGGCAGCAAGAGATGTGCTTTCTCTCTCTTCTTTTGGCTCTAAGTACGTATCTCTTTTCCATTTATGTCCCTTCAAACACACTAGCTTTTGTAACGAAATAGTTGCGCTTGCACAACGAATGGTCACAAGCCTACTTGTGATAGGAGTAAAAATAGACCTTATTACTACGAGTGCTCGTCAAGCATTCATACCAACTAGCTACTTGGGTTTCTTCTCGCATGTTACTCCAGTACAGTGAAATCTCGAGATGACAATTCTCGAGGTGACAGGTGGAGGTGTCTGTGCATGAGGATGCAGTCGCTGATCATCTAATCTGACCGAATGAAATCCAACACTTGGTATGCTACCTAGACCAAATCAACTTGTGACGTTGGGATTCCACTGTAGTTTTCTACTGAGCAGCTGACTTTTATAGCGTGCTAAAGGTCAAGACAACCCAGAGCGAAGGAGGGGAGACTATTTTAAGACGTACTGCTTGTTTCACCCCACAGTTACCTCGCATGACACAGCGTATCCATATCTACGCATATGTGGTATGCCTACTCACAAAGTCCCTGTACATCAGCCTGGTCCTACCTTTTCAGGCTCGTTGTCGTCCCTTTCCTCTTCAAGTATGAGACCCTCTCCTCCTGGCCTCGTGGGGGGCACGTATTCATCTTCGTCGTCAGTGGTCAGGCCCAATTCTTCCCCATAAGCGTCATGAATCAGCTGCCATAAGTCTGAAGGACTCACAACCTAAAAATAAGGACACATCTGCATCTAAGATTCTGGAGTAATACCGTCTCCCGTTACAGTCATAATCCGGTTATAGTGATCACTCTCCCAGATCTCGATTTTTTACTTCACAAAAAGGAGTCATGTCTATCAGTTAAAGACATTAAACTCTGCTGGTAGTAAAAGCCTTTTTTAAGGCTTTAGCCGAAGTGAGTAAAGTTTTTTACTCATATCGGTTACAGTCATCAAAACCTTGGCTCGGGACGTGATGACCATAACCGGAGACTACTGTACTAGAAAATGTAACGACGGATGCTGCAGACGCTGAAACGTCACTGAACCTAAAGCTCAGATGAATGGGATCATGGCCGTCTTGACTGACGTTCATGCAGAGATCACAAAGATGAGTGAAATTGACCCCCTTCTGATCTAGAAATAGCTCGAGGAGGATCACTTTCAGGGTTCTTGCAATGCACTCCGATTGTCATACAGTGTATGCAGTGCGGATCATTAAAAACTAACCGAATGGAAGAGCTGAAATGATCATGATGACGTGCATGTTGGGCGTTTCTTCTTTGAGTAGCACAGAATCATACTACGTACGCATATGGGCGTATTGCTCAAGCGATTCAGATCCGGTAGACGAGGAGCATTTGAGCAATCGCCTTGCGGATCATCGGATCCAACTTCGTCTCCCCAACGTGCGGCCGCAACAGCAACGTATGTAGTAGTAAACTTATCTGGATTTACTTATTTTCACTTCCATTTGTTCCACCTGTTACAGCGTAAAATGACCTCCTGCAAAACTGACGATGCTGGAGGATCTGCAGAAAGTGGCTCCAACAAACCCGAGCTCACTGCAACGATAGTCGAGATTAGTGAGCCTAAAGAGCTGTCGCATACAGATGAGGCAAGTGGAGAGAAGAACGAATCCCAACTGAGCCCAGAACTGGAGCAACGGGTAGCTGAGCGCATAAGCCTGGTGCTCGCTAAACAGGTCGCACTATGTAGGCCAAACAGTTCGAGCAAACAAACATAACAAAGTTTGCACATGCATTAATATGAAAGCAATAAAGTTTACCTGGTCCAAGAGGCAATCCTGCCACAGCTTGGACATCATTGCGTGGGTCTTGTCCCTCGCGGCGAATGAAGTGAAGAAGTACTTTTCGCCCCCCACCTTATTCACCTGGATGGCGTTGGGAATGATTAGGGCTGTCTTCTCCTTGGTCAAGCCAACAACATCCTTCCAGCGTATAGAAAGCTGGAATTGTCGAAAGTCAAGTCACAGTCAGTGTTCATACAGGGTGTTGCGTAAGTCTGAAAACTCACTCATTTAACCAGTACTACTAGGACAGTATCTTTACTAAAATTATGTCAAGCTTAGTGCATTTAGAGTATTTTTGTTTGTAAACAATTCTTCAATCCAGGTGAACAAAATATTCACAAACTCTTACAAGTTTCAGCAACCAAGGAACGCGATTCAATCCCCCAAGATATCATCCATCCGTGTACAACACTATTTCCGAAACGTCTCTCTGAAATTGTCCATGCCAATTCATATTAATATTTAATCTTGTAGTTGTGTCTGCGTTGTTTGTAACTACCAAATTTAGTGATGTGTTGGGTAGTTTGCTCGCTACATAGTGATATGCTCATTTCCAAACTTATGCAAGACCCTGTACGCAGTGTGTGCCGTAGGTATCTTGAGGCAGGAGAAGCCAGGTACTTGATGATCAAGTGACAGCACTCAACGTTTGAGGTCATGGACACGACTTTTCCTTCAACTTACTGATGTTTCCCAGCGGAAAAGGTTGGCGTAGAAGCAGAGGTAGTTCTGGGTTAAGTAAAGCCTTCCATGGACTAGAATATCTCTCTGAAGGGCTCCCGAATAATCTGCCAGACCAAAATCAATGTACCAAAGAGTTTACTCGACTTCATTTCAAGTTTTCTCACCAACGATGAGCCTTTCGTTCGACAGACTGCTAAAATATTTCTTGAAATCTTCTGACCGGGACTTGTACGGGGGATAGAACGCGTTGTACCACTTCTTGGCACTCGAAGACTTCTTCAGCTGCGTAGGAAACCTTTAGGTAAACATCACGGGCACTGCTGTTAACCCGTTTGCTTCCTTACCTTCGAGGTCTTCGATGCTAAGCTGAGGTTGCTCGCCGTCACAAACTCGTTCTCGTTGAAGTCAGACTTGGAAGACACTGATGAGGAAAGCTGCTGCACACTTCTGCCTGACAACAATTGCCTCTGCTATAAAGAATAACACAGATGTGCAGACTGACGGAATAAAGGGACTTCAATAGTTGCTGCTATTAAAACGGACATAATTTTCACATGTGTGACAGTCGAGAGTATGTATGCACGTGGATCAGTAACAAAGATCCGACATCTTTAGGCAGTCTTACCAAGAAAGAAGTAAATAATTAATACTCACAAATAAGTTCTCATAAGGTTCCTCCAGGTCGTCGTTTCCAAATGCTGGCGCGGTCTCACTTTCATCCTGAGCAAAGTCTTTAACGGAGTCAACAGTTCCAGCGCTGCCGCCTACTTCTTCCTGTATCTTGGTTTCGGTCGAACTAAAGGACAAAAATTAATAGTGAGAACGCATGTTTACCCGGGCTGGTCATATATAAACCTGTTGACATGGGTCCCCCGGGAGGTTTCATCCTCATCGTGGGTATGCGACAATGCAGCTCCATGGGTAAGAGTGTTATCGTCTGGAGGACTGTGAGACCTAAGAAAAGAAATCTGAATTCTATAAGAGCTTTTAAATTGTTAATGCCGAGACTCTGAGATCAATTCTAGGAGTACGCAAGTACCACAACAATGGCAGATAGTCGTCAACGTCCAGCAGCCACGAGGTCGTCTCGAAGAAGGCCATCCTGATCATGCTCGCAGAAGACTCAGCTTCCTGCTTTCTCTGGAGGTCTCCACAACTATGCGACGTCTCCGAAGAGTTCATCGCAGTTCAATGGGTTTATTTGTGGTAGCTTCGACAGCGTTGACAACGAACGAGGCCAATTGAGAACTACAATCACTCGCCTGCTTCCTACCATACTTGAGCAGACTACGGCGGAAGCGCTATGTCAAATAACATATGAATGAGAGACTGTAGCAGTCGCTATTTAGCTGCTTCTGCACTAGTTGCACACATGGACGTAAAGTGTGACGTTTATGCGATTCCTCGCACACGGGTGAGTCGCTCCCTCGCTCTCTCTGCTGCCTGTCTCTCTCCTGGCCTCCATGAGCGCCGACCTCTTCATTGCCTACAGGAGCACGCTAATGCAGCCATGGAGCGGGAATCGTACAAAGATGAAACGTCCTCGTCAAGTCAGCCGAAGATAGGAACTATCCAGTGATTGTCCGGCTTATATCCACTTTAGTCAGGAGCTGCTGCTGCAGCTCTGCTTCGAACGTAGATGTCGTAGTGTGACCAGACTGTGACCTTTGATTGCAATTAAGTGACATCAGTGGTGAAGTGCAAGACATCTACGTCTCACGAGCACTGCAGTAGCAGCTCCTGGCTAAAGTAGATATGAGTCGATTGTCCTTACCTGCGAGGTTCGTCGCGCTCCCTCCGTTTCTTCCTGCGCTTGTCCTTCTCCACCTCCCCTCTGTCGGCCTCTTTTCTAGAAGAGGAGGTTACCAAAGGAGAACCAGAAGAGGATAATGCTTCATTCTGCAACAAATCAATGACATGCATAATAGATCACTGGAATATGAATAACATGATTATCTTGGGGTGCTGTCTTATGTCGTATCGCTGTCTTTTGTTGTATCAAGAGTATTTTAGCTCGTCTACCTGATCTGCAAGAACCAAAGCTGTGGCCGAGGTTGACTGCGCCAGCTGTGTCGATGTAGTGCATACGCTGGCACTCGAGGAACCGATGGCCGAGTCCCTTTAAGCAGAAAAAGCAATATTGTACAAACTAGGACGACATCGACCGAGCGCACAGACTTACGAAGAAGTCCTCTTGAGGCCTTTACTCATGAAGCCGATACCTCGGACTAGTCTACGCTTCATTGGAAGATCTTTTGTAGCTTCATCTCCGTCATCAAGTCAACGGAGGACATGGAGGTGACGCCTTTTCACGCCAATTGAGCGCTAAAGCAGTGTTTACTGGGGCGGACGGCAGAGACAAATATTGGCCGACCATGAACATAACTTGATGTGAGCGTCAGATGACAATCGGAAAAGGCCAACCTCTACACGGAAACATGAAGCTGGCCAATGCAATATCCCACATTCCTCTATTAGAAACCTAAGCCTGATTACAATTTCACTGCTTTAACAAAGATTAAATGAAGTTTAAGCCAAACTAGCAGGATATGAAAGTAACACTGAAGACAGCCAAATTTGACACTTGATCAATATGTACACAACACTTTCATTTGACCAAAACCAGCTCGTCCGCCGGGTTAGCTGAGTCCGCCGAGCTTGCTGACGTTCTACTGCCCCAGAAGAGGTATTATTTCGTTCTCTTACGTCCGAGCTATAGGCCGAGGTCCCCTTGGACTGTACTAAGCTCCTATCTGAGGTGAGGCACGCAAGACATCACATAAGAAGACTGCGCCGCCACTGTCAGCACAATGCACACCACTTATTTACTCAGCTGTGGCTTGAAAGGGTCGCAGCGACAGCCCGCACATAATCACCTATCTCGACATCAACGTGCTTTCTTGCTAAAGTCCTTTTCGGGAGCACCTTTCGACTCTTCCGAAGTGGATGTGAGGACTGAATGCGAGTAAGCTTCTGCTGCACCGTGCGTACTGCTGCATGCTGTCGACAAGCGCTTCTCCGGCAGTTAGAGGACTACTCGACAGTCGTTCGACACCCACTATTCAAAGCGTGTATGTAGAGCAGGAACAATAGTGCAGGCATAGATCAGTGAGTGCAGACAGCACGTGAGCACTCTGTCGGACGCTGTTATTGGGCGGAAATGCTTCGACACACTGCACAGCGTTGTGTTCTGTGACAGGTCTGGTTCGGAAAGGTATTTGCGATTACGCAAAGGTACCTTTGCGATTCCTTCTCAAGTAACGGCAGCGGCGGCGGTGGCGGCGGCGGCGGCGGTGGCGGCGGCGGCGGTGGCGGCGGGGGTGCAGGGGCTTTATGATGGTGGCGTCGTCTATGGTGGTGGTGATGGCTTCTATGGTGGCCGGCTCTTTGATGGCCGACTTCCCGTCCCCGGGGTTGCTGCTCTGATTCTTGCATCGTTCAGATGTTTGGCGGATCTACAAGGCTTCCAGATGAGAGCGAGACAACAGGGTGACAATAATCTCTTGTACGTACTCGCTTAGATAAGGCCTAACAGATAAGGACCGGCACAAGACAGCATGCTAGCTTACGTGCCTGCTCAATAGGACGTGGCCATGAACAATTGGAGGCCTCTCAAGGACAGACCTTAACGGAGGTTAGCACATAAGACTCCTTTGGGGGAAGGCTTTCGCTCACTGCAGTCCCACAGTTTTAGGTCGGATCTACTTAAATTGACAAAATAGATATCTGCGATCGGTTCTTCGTATTCACGTACCTGTTCGGATCATCCCCATTTGGGTGCCGATATTGGTGGCCTTCTCCGTGGTGTCCATGGCCACAACCTCCTCCGAGTTGGCTCGACTTTGGCCCTGTCTCGTCGAAGCAAGAAGTAGAGCAAAACAACAAGACTGGTAACGGGAGCAGAAGCAAGCAGCTGGAGTAACAGCTCTCAGCTCTCGGCCGCTGGTGCTCGCTCAGTCGCTCTTGTGGCACCAGCCCAACTCGGCCGAGCAGTAGCAGCTTGGCAACATCATCAGCTGACGCGAGGGCATTGCTAACATCACAAACACAAAGACGACATCTCAGTGACAGTCTCATCGCAAACACCGTCAGAGCAATCGCTCAATCACCCAGCCATACTTTATTCTAACATAATAACAAAGTGTCTGCAGCAGGCTGCAACACTAATGTTGAGTGCAACTTTGGCATCGGACAAATAGAAGTGTTGCGGAAGATGTTGGGGAGGTTGATCCGGTTATCGCCACTCTTGTTGGTTCCCCAGCTCGGAGTCGGAAGCGACGTCAATGATGGCTCCAACGATTATGACTTCTTCCTGTTTGCTCAGATGTGGCCCACGTCGGTCTGCAACGAGTGGATAGAGAAGAGCGCGGACAACACCTGCACCATCCGTAAGTACAAAGTCTTCAAGCGCTCCAAGACGCTCTCGGATCTCTCATTTCAGGTGTCGACTGGACCGTGCACGGACTCTGGCCTACTCAGATCGAAACAACAGGGCCATTTTACTGTGATCCAAATGCAGTATTCGACCCTGATCAGGTGAGCTGGATCTTTTGTGCCCGAAAAAAGTCTGCAGTTGCAAGAAAGAAACAAAACATTTCAGGGTGAAATAAGTCTCGTAATGCAAAAAACTGTATGAGTCATGTAAGCATTGAGTTGGGGGAGGGGCGTTTCCCTCTGTAGTAACACAGTCGGTTAAGGTTAGCAAAATAATAACGTGCTTGGAAAGACAATGACTTATAGAGATAGAGACCAAAAATTGCCCAATATTTAATCTTAGAGACTCGTGGGCTACGAGACTCTGTATAAGCTCGATCCGACCACTATAACGCACTTGCGCAAGCGCAGCATGCCACGTTGACAAGACCTCACACCTCATGTGTCGCGTCGCCATGTCCATGGTACGGATTGGACTGGATGGGACTCCAGAATTTGCATCACTGATTTATAGATGAACCTCTGATAGAAAAAAACACTTTATAATTCTAAGAACTAGTAATTAAAGTAGGAACGGCCGACAGCGTAATAAAAGTCTGGCATCAAATTGCATAACTCCAAGTGGGTTGGGGGTTATTTTCCTTGTCTTTCCTCGAGAAATATGACCTTTCCTCGGCATCATACAGTCCTCAGACTCCATTCGATCATCCTCGGTCGGAGCAGTGTTTTGGACAGGTCGTATTTGCCTTGGAGACACGCGAAAAATGAAGTCTTACTTAACGGCGATGCAATATAACGTCAAGTACAGGAGGTACCCAGCGTTGTCCCAGTCAATATCAAGTCCAAGTTTACATCCGTTTTCCTGCCAACTCGCGGAACCTCTCTCGTTTCTGTTTGGAGATGCCGAGGAAAGAAAGGCCTAACATAACCTTACACAACATTGACCTAACGAGAGAGGTTGGGAGAATTCGCAGGAAACAGGAAAAAAATGTGTAAACTGGGACTAGAGGTCAAAGACTAAACTGAAGCATAACATATGACCCTATACGCTAATATCGATTCTCACCTGCGTAGTAGGACTCCGAAGTCATCTCTGTCAAGAGGAGGAAAACCTGATGCTATAATTCGGCCACTCCATGTACTATATAGCACTTAATACTGTGCTCTACATTGAAGGTAAAATCGCTGTGGAAACAGCTCGCCCTCCGCTGGACCAACGTACACAAAAACACGGATGAGTACAGCTTGTGGAAGCACGAATGGGAGAAGCACGGGACGTGTGCCCTGAACAACTCGAAGCTGGACTCCGAGCTGAAGTACTTCTCGGAAGGCAAGGAGAACCACAAAGCCTATTCCTTCTTATAACTGAAACTCACCTCTCGTTTTAGGGCTCAAACTGAACGAGAAGTTCCCAATTGGAAAATTCCTCCGCGATGCAAACATCACCCCCGGCAAGGAGTACATGTACGACGATATCTTCCAGGCGCTCCAGAAAGCCCTCGGCGGTAAACACCCAGGAGTCCAGTGCGACTTCAACGAAGAGTCGGGCAAACATGAGCTTGTGCAAGTCGATATTTGTCTCGACAAGAGTCTCGAGTTGATAGATTGCGACCAGATTGCTGGAGGGCTCAATCATGGATGCCCATCAGATGAGGCGCTCTCATATCCGAACTCGCCAGCTGGATCAAAATGGTGGATAGGTAAGATGTCTTGTGCGATGCAAAAATTCTGCTGAGCGCAGTTGAGCAAACCTGACAGCCCTTATCCTTGCTTTTACTGCAGCATTCCTGGTCATTTTTTTCGGATGCATCCTGGGCGTCGCTGGTTACTTCATCTGGAAGAGAATCTTTGGTCAAACCGTCACCGGATATGAAGCAATATAGAGCAAGAATAATGCAGCATAATTTATGTGCTATATTGCTTCGCAATCAGTAATGACACAAGATCATTTCTTTCTGTACACACAGTAAGATGTATCAGTCAGATTTACGTAATCATCGATCAATTAGCTGAGGATTCGGCAATTATCCCATATGTTGTATACCAAACGTCCTAGGCATACCGAAAGTGGTCATCACAATAAGTCGTGAAGATCTGAATAAAGTATTTTTATTTCTGAAAATTGATTATTTGTTACAGTTTGCTTGTGCACAACAACATTTATCACTGAATAGAGCAACTCACCATTCAAAAATATCATCTCTCGGATAAACTATTTCGTAACCCAGAACGTGGAAGAAAAACATCAACATTGATAACTGGTTACTTTTGTGACTAATTTGACATGGTCGTGGAATCGCCGCTCTCTGAGGAGTCGTCGCCGCTCTCCTTCTGCTTGCTCCCAACGTCGACGTCCGTTTCCTCTTCTTTATTCCCACCGGAAATGGAGGAGGTGACCCCTGTCTCGGCCATGGCCCCGCTTTCACTCAGTGCTGCCGCCTGTTGCAAGAATTCGCCCCTTTTCGTCGGCGACATTCGCTGAATAAGATGGATCCCCGCCTCGTGGAGGAGGTCCGGGCTGGAGTCCAGCAGCGACTTCAGCCGGCGGACGGTGACGTCGCGACGGAGTCCGCGAAGGTTCTCAGCCACAACTGAGGTTTCGGAAGAGTTCTACAAACAATTACAATCCAATCACACTCTGTATCCTTGACGTCAAGCGTGTCCAAGTTTTGCCAGAGTAGCCAGCCATTCCTGGCACAGTACAAATAACATACATGAATTTTTGGATACCTGCTCTTCTAGCCACTCCACCACTGGCTTATCCTGCTCCCACAGGAATCTCTGGTTCTCGCCCCTGTCTTCTATGAACCACTGCCTCAGCATCTCCATGGTATGACAGTGTCTGTGAGGTCCCCCGCTTGAGGCGGCCTCGACCCTCTCAGCCACTTTCGACTCAAGCAACTTTCGCCTCAAACGCCAATAGAAAAAGGACCTCGATTCCTCCCAGGGGACGATTTCACGGATCACGCGTTTATCGCGCATGCGGGCAGGGGTGTCGTGAAGGTCAGCGAACTGAACCGCGATCTGGAATGTCGTTCATTGAAGGGTCGGAGTGCATAGGGATGTAATTCCTTGGACTCTGGACGGGGATGGTTTTGCTGCCTTTACCTGGTGATACGTGGGTGCCAGGATCTCCTCCCTCTTTTTCATGGCCACTTCCAAATGCTTCTTTTCCTCATCGCTCACATCTGCAATGGCAAAATTTTTTGCAAATTTGTCTCACATTACAGGATATCTCTCACTACTGCTGGATACCTGGCTGTTTGGCCCTGGCGGCCAATTGCGCCATCTCCTCATCCAGTCTCTCCATGATGGCCCTTTGGTCCTTCATTCTCAGCTTGATGCTGACAACTCCCTCGGGCTCGAGAACACCTCCACGTGATCGAGGGTCTGCATACATCTCCATGTACCTGCGGTTGATCGAAGGGTCGATCACGACCCAAGACCCTCCGCGCAACTCGCTGAACGGAGGAAGGTAGATCAGGATGGGACGGGTGAACTGGCGCAATGCATCCACGATCATGGCGCCAAACTTGATCACCTGAAGATCAACAAGGTTGCAGAACACGCAATAGATCAAACAATACATGGAGCCCCCCTTTCCACATAGTTTCGACAGAACTAGCGTTACCTGCTCGTACATATCCTTCATTCCTCCAGAGAAACCCCTCCAATTGGCGAATATGATGAGTGGCAGCTCCTCGTGGTTGAAATCAAAGATTGCCTGTGCAGTCTTGTAAGCCGAATCGGGAAACCAAACCTGAAAGCGGCAAAGTATTATCATCATAGATTCCTGACTGACGGTTTATCTCATGGAGAACCCAACATTACCTGCCCTGCTTGAGAGATGACCTTGGCTTCGGAGTCCGGATTGGCTGGGTCAGCAGGAAGATGAAGTTCGATCGGCCTGCAACATATTCAAATGCGTATGAACTCATATTCTGCACAGCTTCCAACGTCCATCTGCAATAACAACCCTCCCCCCTCCGTCCCGTTAAGGCTCTCAAGCTGCCAAATGCAAAACCTAACGTCAAGTGCTACTTGCCAAGACGAACGTAGATTACTAGTATACAGTCCTGTACACTTCCCAGCAAACCGCACACGACATACGGCATAAAGGAGAATATACTGTAGTTAACTCACAGAGAGCATAACATGCACACTACGTACCTCGTCTCCACCACAACGACTCCTACAGGAATTCCTCCAAGTCTTGCTCTTCCGGCTACGACGCTCCTGGCCCATGCGCAAAGGATCTCGTCGAAGGATCCGGCATCAAAGAAGCCAGAAAGATGACCAGATGCGGTGTCGATCCCGTCCAAAAGGAACCTGAAAAAGCGACGAAGGTGACCCCCTGCTACATCCACACACAAGAGCACCACACCGTGTGATGCGTTGTGCATTACGGTCCACACTCCACAGAGCATGAGTAGCAAAGCAAATAATAGTCAGCATAAGCATTCCATCAAGTAGTACCTTGGGTCGTAGCTCTGACTGTCGGGCGGCAAATAATCAACCCTTCTCTCGACGGGATCACCCGACAATGTTATCGGCAAGGGAGCGCCCTTGTGCTTCGGCACGTAGCTGAGCCACTTGAGCAAGCGCCTGACCCCGTCGACGTCGTTACGCTCAGTCTTGTGAGAAACACCGTTGTGATACATGATCTGCACACCGCCCAGCTGTGTATTTGAAGTGTAGACTTCTCTGCCCAGCAGCTTGTTCAGTGCGGACGCCCCAGTTAGGATGATGGCAGAATTTTCGACCTGGAACAACCTTACATTTTTGGTCAGCCACGTCGCACATCAGCCTATACGGTACCTGCACCACTCTTTGGCCCAATCTGACTAGGTATGCACCGATTCCTATGGCCCTTGCAGTCGCCATGGACATGGTCACTATCTCCTGATAGGCCTGAGACGTTTCACCGGCAATGGCAGCGGCTGCGCTCAGGTTCTCCACGCCAAGGTCATCGGCGACACCAATGATATCGACAATTTTGTACCTTTGATTATCAAAGTAATGGTCTCTCTCAGGATGTAACAGAATGAACTTGTCATACTAACCGGCTCTCTTCTCCGTCTTGTACCAGTTCAGTGTTGACGACACTTTCACCCGCTGCGTTCCTGCAGTCATTGATTGACAACCTATCCTCCGGAGACAGGAAAAGGTACTTAAAGCCCTGAAATTCAACAGAATGAGGATTATAATGATTTGCTCCATCAGGCTACGCACTAAGTTACTTTTTCTGGGTCCTTTGGGTCCTCCCAGGCCACTTTGATCTTGTCGAGGACTTCTTTAGCCAGCCCAATCCTGGCCCCGGAGTTAGCAGCCAAGTAAATTCTTGGTATCTTTAACTTTCTGGCAAGTTCAGAGGCCCTGAGGAAGAGGGCATCCTCGTGGGGACCAAATGACCCGATGGAGATCGTGATATCATTAGAGATGACGATCACGTCACGTCCGTCCGGACACTCTGCGCGAAAGAAGAAGTCTAGCGACTCGTCAAGTCATACTGATGTTGTTGCTCACCTGGCGTCTTCATAGACATCTTCCAAGCGACCATGGCGATTTTGTTCTCCCCTGGGTACCTCTTCCTCTCGATAACTCTAGTCTCGTCTTTAGTTAGCACCAACTCGACGCAACTGAATATCTCGGAATCGGAGGGGACTCTCACCGAGGGATCGGATTGGGCGTGCTGGCGCCAAATTTCTTTAAGGCTAACTTTGAAAATGTCTGCAAAGAATGTAGGAGGATATGGAACTGCAACGCTCGAGACGTAACGTACGAATAAAGCAGTACTGTGTCATACCTGGATAATCATATACGAAGGTGGTCTCCAGCGCCTGTGCCTTGCTCCTTTTGGTCTCCAGAAAGTCTTTAGTCATGTAAGGAGTGCTGACAGGCAACCCGTGCCAGGGTCCACGGTCTGGAAACAGAGACACGAACTTGATGACCCCGGTTTGGGGATCCGTGACCTCCTGGTAGATGTGCATGGTGAGCAAGTATCCGGCGTCATTCGAGATGCACAAGCGACAAATCGAGCTCTTTTGATGAGCAGGATGACGAACGACCATACGGATCTCAGCGTACTTTACCTATGTATACAGGTGTAAAGTTTGACGACTTAATGAGACGTCATTGCAGTACGAAACAAATGTGCCAGTACCTTGAGCTTCATGAGTCTCGTTGCGTATCTGTTAATAATCTTGTCCTGGACGTCTTCCGCTATACCCTGCGGGTCCATATTGACCGTTGGCACGAAGTTAAGAAAAATGTGATTGCAGTCGGTCTTCTTGGCGTCCGGGTGACTAAAAGCCACTTCAAGTTCGTCTAAAGATTCGAGCAACAGACGCTCACCTTCGTTCTTCAGGTACTCGAAAGAGGCCTCCGAAGTAACCTTAGAGGAAAACAGCTCATAAGTATATGCACGACCGGTAAAGTTACGTCAGAATCTGACCCGAGACCGCGAACATCGCATGGTCGTTCACGATAAAACGAATATAAGGACCACTTTGACACTACTGTGACTGACCTTTGAAGTCCTCAAGGCAAGTAGTACTAGTACAGGCGTCTGATCTTTTCAGGTCAACAGTTTATGTGTAGATACGTCAACATCAACTTCGATGAAGACGTCAACGTTACTCTGTCTCATAGACTTTAATGCTCACCAAATCGGAGTGCCTGATGATCGACCTTATAAAGAACCGGTAGTCGCTGACTTCACGACCACCGCTGACTTTGGCCTTCCCCAGGTACAGATGCATCTTGTGATTGGACGTGGGTATTGGGTCGAGATCGTAATTTTTCAGCCGGTTCAACTCCAGCTTTAAAATAAACAACATATGTTCAAGTGTTGCTCACTAGTTACTATATCAAGACAAATCTTAGTACCTGGAAGGCTAAGGCCGGTTCGAGATGCCTGTAGATGAGATCCTCCTTAAATCCAGTTCTCGCCCTGTATGTGAAGTACTTGGGGAACTCCTTCGGTCTGAGCACAATAAAGGTGATTCGTCGGAGCTTCTTCTCGGTGAAAAAACCTTCTTCGCGACGTGGGGCGCAAAAGTCGCATAGCATCTGCAAATGATATACGTCACCAATGCGACCAATCCAAGTCACATCACCAATTAACCTTACTTCACTGATGGCCTCGTCCCTTAAACTTCTGTCGATCTTAAGAGCGATGTTGAGGATATTCATCGGTTCGCCGCTCTTTTCGCCCGATGCTTTGAGCTGGCGGTCGTCGAAAGAGTTCGGACTGCCCACATGGTGAAAGGTGAATCTGGAGAACGAGCATGAGCCCGGCACGATTATTTTATCCAAGGCATCAGCGTGCATAGGCGTATTCGTACCTGTTCTCAGTTTCGTAGGGCGATATAGGCGGGCTCTCGTAGAAGAGCTCCATGAGCTCATCAAAGTTCTCCGTGAACTCTTGGAACGATTCAAAAGCGGTCATGACTGCGTGACGCTGGCAATCCTCGGAGGCAAGGGCATATGACAAGGGGCTATTGGTTGTAGGAGGAGACAACATCGATGTGGCAGCGCTCAGGTTGCGCATGCGATGATAAGACCTATACATAAGTATTAGGATAAAGTTCTGACAGTCGATATGAAACATTCAAATTAATTCTTACATGTTTGGATGAGTCTGAGGCAACAAAAAATCGAATTTAACCGCTGCCCTTCGGCTGCCACCCTCCAACTTCAGGTTTGTAACTCCAGTCACCTCGTAGGAGATGAATGCCCGCCGAATGTAAACCTTTGTACGTGTAAGTAGTTTACGTTTATTTAAAGTAGATTTTGCGCACAGGTCATAGCTAATAAGTACCTCGAGTGCTGCTGCTCGCACGGCCTCCTCATGGTGATAGAAGAAGTCTCCTAGCACATCAAAGATGCTGGAATCATCCGTGATCATTTTCTGAAATAGACATATCGCTATAGCACAATGACAAACTGCATCATACCAGCTACCACTCCAAAAGCCTTGAGTGGGTTTTCTACCTGAAGATCTCCATTAGCAGAATCTTTGCTGATGGCGTCGAGAAACATTTTTTCTATGTGGTTGTGCCGGAGTTCGTAGGAAGGCTTTTCGCTGGCGATTAAGATTGTTCTGGCCTTGAGCAGGACAGTCGCGTTTTCGGCTCTGACGAGATCCGTCAGGGCTAGGAGAGGGGCCTTGAGAGCTTTTATAAGCCGAGGTTCCTGTTTCCACAGTTTGTCCAACAGAGTCGTGATCAGGATGTTGCGGTTCCTAATGGTGATGACTCCAGTTGTACACAACAGTACTTGTACAGGTGTACTACTGTTACGTCCGTTATGACTTATTTACCTGTACTGAGTGTGAGCGAAGACCCTCGCGACGACAAGATTGATGTTGTCCTTGTTCATCTGACGCATTGTGGACACAACCTTGTCGTAGTGACCGACCTGAAAGAGTTTTTCCACCTCCAAATATCCTTCCAGCAAGTCGCACACAGCCTTTCTCATTTGCCCCCGGACTCCGTTTTTGTAAAGGTTGCACAGCTCCATGAGAGGCCGGACTGTGAGCTCGGCGATGTCTTTCTCCTTGACGTCCACCGAGGCTAGGTAACCAAGGAGGTCAGAGGTGATTCTTTGAGCTGGGAACTGGGCCAAGACAGACGTGATGTTTTGTTCGTAATTGGACAGAGCTTTTACGATGGCCTTTTCAAGCTAAAATGAGAAAAAGCAGCTAAGTTAAGCTAATGCTCATAACCTATGTTATATTGACTAACTTTGTATGGAATCCTCCCTTGCACGCTGGCCATAACTTCACGCATTTCATCCAGGGGCAGTTTTGGATCTCTGAGATACGCTAGGAAGTCGTCGATCGTCTTCTCGATAAACGGCTTGAACTGCTCGTCGGGACAGCAATAGCCAGCTAAGGCGTTGTCGAGTGCCTGCTTCGCGTGAGCGTAACCTTGAGAAAGGTTCATCACCCTAAAATATGAAAGCTGTACCCATAGTGGGCCACACAAGTTGTGACTATGTTTGGTCTCACTTGGGTGGAACTGCATCTCCCGTAGCCTTGAATCCCGGACCACTGTAGCGCTGAGCACTACGACATTGAGCAGGATCGTCCAGACTCAGACGGGCAATCACAGATCCGGCTTCGAGAATGGCACCAGGACGTTTGCACGTCTAGAAATGAATTTACCGTACTTGCTGTATTAATCTCCCATCCTATAATAGCCCCCCTCTAATTATCCCCCACGCACCAGAAAAAATAATCCCCCCTCTTCATTTAGCTCTCCCCCGTATTCCATCTCCAGGGAGGACCTAACATCATGGTTCCTTCTCGGCTCTGTATTTACTTTTTTGCATACTGAACCATAAGATTAGTCTACAACAACCCTCAAGAGGCTGCTACGATGTCAACAATGCGCTGTGAGGTCGTGATGTGTGACAAAAAGTGGAAATGAGTGAGCAGACCTGTGCAAATCAGGTGACAAGGTTCGTCCCGTCATGATCATGTGATATTGGGATCGGTCTTACAGCATGTGAATTACCTGCACCGTGCCGCTCTCCTTCACATGTAGAGTAGTTATCATCTTCATGACCTCCATTTCAGCATAGGGGTCACCTCTGGAGACGTGACCGCCCTCGGGAACCAAGTACTTGATGAGCTTTCCCGTCGATGGAGACGTCAGTACAGTCGGGTCGTTTTCCTTTTCGAAAACCACGGTCTGATGACCAACGACCACTCTGTACTGCTCAGATGTCTCCAGCATATACGTAGTGTGATTGAGGCCATCGACAGAGACAAGCAACTGGCCATCGGTCATGTGGTGAACGTCGACCTCTTTGCAAGTCCCGTTCAACTCAACCTGAAAAAATAACACTATAGTGAAATAATTTATTTTAATTGATATACTGTCTCTGAGAAACAAAACAGTGCACAAAGAGAAAGGTCTTCAACCTAAAGCTACTGGCGAATTTCAACTGTGTGAAATCTTTCTTTACGCACTGTATGTCACTCACCTGAAACTGCGTCGGCCCTGTCTTGGCTGTTCTCAGTGAGTACTTAAATCCTTCGTACAAAAGGTCGACGACAACGATGTTCTTCAGAAAAGTTGCAGGGATCGTCTGTCCTCGCTCCAGCGCCGTTTTGAACGACTGGAAGTTGCTGGAGATGATCTGGTCGGCCACGTTCAACGCACCACAAACCAAGGACAGATCCTGTAGTAAGAACAGCAATGTGAGCTACGTGATCAAAACTGCCTACATGCGTACTCACGTCCATGCTGCACGTCCGTACGAAGCTTTACCTTATCTGGTTTTTTCGCTCTCTCCTTGTTCGCGATCATGCTGTCCAGCCAACCAGTGTGTACAGAATTCGAGAGGAAGTCACTCTTCTCCAAAATCATGACTAGGTGTTCAACTATAGTCCTAAGGAGTCAAAAAATGGAGCTTGAATATCTTCAATCCAATATCCATAGATAAACGGCACTGTGACGTGAATATACATACTGCTTCATATTGTACCATTGTTTTTTACCTAAAGTCCCCTCTGATGGAGAGCTCCTTGAGTGCGACGACGAGATTCTCTCGCGCCTGTTCCCTGTCCTCTCCCCAGCTGAAGCAATGGCCGAATTGAGAGTCCGCGTATTCATGCAACCCACCAGACGCTGACACAGAAAAGTAACCCCAAACGTTCTTGTTTGACTTGAAGTTAAGCTCCTGTGAGAAAGAAGACATAAGGAAGCCTCAGTCGGCGTTTAAATGTGGACCAGTGCCCACCTGAACGGTGCCAGCGCTCGGCTTGAATCCCTCGTCAGGGTTTTCTGAGGTGATTCTAGCCGCAACGACGTGCCCAACCGGTCGAGGAACCCTACGGAGCTGGAGATCTCTGAAGTCTATAGGTTGCGAACCGTGGGGATCTTGTTGAAATAATCTACGGATGCTCTTGTTGCGGTAAAGAGGGATTCCCATGGCCACCATCAACTGGGCAGCTGGCAGATTAACGTTCGCCACCATCTCAGTACAGGGGTGCTCGACTTGTAGGCGAGGGTTCAACTCCAAAAAATACCTAAAATCCATATCATTAGTTTGGTGATGCAGAAACATTAGTAGCGAAACTATACTCGACGTACCAGTTTCCTGTGTCGTCATAGAGATACTCTACGGTTCCAGTGCTTCTGTAACCCACGAGTTCAGCTAATCTGACCGCCGCCTCCTCCATCTTGCGGAATATATCTGGCTTGGCCACCACCACTGGGGCTTCTTCGATTATTTTCTTTAAAAAATGGATATAGATTTGACATTCCTGTGTAGATTCTTGAAGATGAGCGCTACTCTGCGGCGCAAACCAATGTACCTGATGCCTCCTCTGAATTGAGCAATCTCGGCCGAATAAAGAAATCGCGTTACCCTCTTCGTCTGCCAGAAGTTGCACCTCCAAGTGTCGAGCATTGGTTGCTAGCTTCATGATGAAGATTGGAGATCCCGGAACCTCTAGTTGGACCTGAAGTTTCAACCGAATTTAATAAAATTTAATGTCCGAGTTTAATAGAATTAAATGTACGTACTACTCGGTACTACATGCCTGCGGATATTGCTTGGTAAACTCTGCATCACTTTCTGCCTTCCTGATTCCTTTCCCTCCTCCGCCTTCGCTAGCCTTGATCATCACTGGGTACCCGATCTTCTGAGAGATCCTGAGTCCTTCCTCCAGCGTGCGAACGCAAGCGCGCCGAAAAAGCTCCTTTGGGACCTTGATGCGGCTGTCGCCTGTGGGCATCTCGGCCAAGAGGTCCGAACCCGACCTGTGCGGAAATAGAGATTGTGTTTCACAAGGAAGGGCGACTGATTGCTTTCACAGTACCAAGGCAAAGTGGGCACTCCCGCGGTCTGAGCCACGATGGAAGACGCGATCTTGTCTCCCAGAAGCCACATCGCATGCTCATTCGGTCCCATGAACATAATGCCGTTCTTTGATAAAACCTCCGGAAGCTTGGGGTTCTCTGACGCGTGGCCCCATCCAGCCCAAACAGCTGGATAAGAAACAATAAGAAACTTCAGGAACTGAACACATAAATTACCTCTCACTTATGGCCTATGCACTATACGTACAATCAGGCTTCGATATAGTAAACATTCGAGATTAATTAATTCCTATGAACTGAGTGCCTACTGCAACTGACCCATTTCTACATGATGCGCGAACCTTTCATGTAGTAAAGCCATTTTTATAGATCTTTATTGAAGGCTTGCTGAATATAACAAGTCCCAGTAATACTAAGCAGATATACAATACATTCTGGAACGCGTCTACACCAAAGCTACAAGAATTAAACGCCATTGTTAACTCATGACACATCGGTGCCAAAGCTATATGGGATGAACATGTACATTTGTGTTTGTAAATTAACGCTGTACATCACAGTATGACATGTATAGAAAGTACGAGCACTTGCTTGGTAGGTACTTGAAACATGGATGTCACGAATGACGTGATCGTGTCAGCATAGTTGTCGCACAGTTCAACCCGCCTAGTGTTGATCGTTCGAGCATGCATCCAAACATCCAAACTCGTATAAAGGGGCAAAACTTTCCCGAAGTGTAAAAGAATGCGTCGTTGAGAAATTGAAAGAGTGACTGGAAGTGGATAACAATGTCTAAACAAACTACTCAGTGAGTGAAGATAAAAGTGTTTCTTTGAAACGGTAGCAGAATTTCAGTTCAGGGAACTGACTCGCAGGGAGATGGAGAATCACCAGAGTCACATATTGAAAGATATGAGTGGAGCAACAAAGTCTTAGAAAGACCAGGCTGACTTTGAGTCAGGGAATCCTTTTTTTCCTACCACGAAGACTACTCAAGGAGTGTTGAAGCTTAGGCTTCAACCGGAAGAGTTTTCTTTACTTCAGGAGTTTAAGTGTTCTTTGACTATACGCTATCAAAATGACTCATTGAAAAGAGTTGTGATGGTCGTTGATATGTACCGCTCTTGTGTTATACTAAGAGGGCTCCAGTGAGCTTTTTCTTACATAAAGCAAACGAGATGTTGCTCCTTACTCACCCTCGACGTTATACCGCTTTGCGATATTAACAATGAGATCGACGTTTGCGTAGTTGTTGTTGTTTGATCCACCCTTCACCTGACACACCTGGTCGGCCATCTTGATGTACTCGGCGTTGGCCTTCAGGTCCTCTGGAGTCACCATAACTACGAACTTGATGGCGCGATCCTTTGAGGGGAACGTCTCGTACGCCCAACGGCGGATTGATCGGATGCATTTCACAGCTAAGAAAAAGCAACCACGTACTCATAAAAGAAATAAAAAATATACAAATAACCAGTGCATTTGTATACCTCTTTATACTGAAAAAGGTTCTTGGCCAACAAATACGCATGGGGAAATAATTTCGACAGAACAAAGAAAGCATTCCTGCCTCATGAATGTCGGGAACTCAATACTCATCCCATATGTACGGGTGCCATTGCACGGCACATCACCGTTACGCTCAATGATATTGTGAGCATTGCCCATATGTACCCCAAGTCGACGTCATTGCGTCTGCCACTCTCTTTTTTTAGCCACATTATAAGCCTTGATAAGCTTCTTTAACCTGTAGGTACAGTCATTGCAGTGATCAAACAATGAGAAACTAAAACTCACCCGCAATTCCATTATTTGCGATGAGCACCTTGTTGATTGCCCTCCTGCCACCGAACCTGCGCACAAACTCTTCGGGGGTGGCGAAGTTCTCCTTGCGTTCCAAGGAAGCTGGTGCTGTAGCTGAAGCAACGACTGAATCGTGCTGTTGCTGGTGTTGCTGGTCCTGCATGTCTGTGGAGGACATTGTCACACGAAGTCTGTGACCGGCGCCATTCGTGACCGCCGCTGAGGAGGGTCGATTCTTGCCTGACGTCTCCGTCATTGTGACCCCTTTATCGCGCGCTTATCTCTGATTCTTTTTTCTTCCTTTGAAACATGAGATGGCTTTTCGCGACAAATACATGGGAGGACCCAAGCGTTCGAGAAGCTACATCTATTTTTGGTTTGCCTGAAAAGACGAAAAAAACACAGAGTCGAAATGAAGCATAAGGAGCCCTGCCCGAGATCCATTCACAGTCCAGTTTGCGACGACTGGCGAAAACGACGCTAAAGTGTACATTCCAAAAGATAACATTAAGTGCTACAGTCTAAGCTGGAGGACAATGTCTGCTACAGGGACGTGGCTGGCCCTTGAGACTCACCGCACAGACTCCGACTGTTGTTTCAATGCAGTCAATAGTGAGTGACTGACGATGTGAGACCGAAAAGATACACGCACACGTCACAAGAGTCGCACACGTACTTATGTTCGCATCCCATAAAGGAAGTTTTGCGCATGCGCACCGACGCAACACTCACCCCATGTGAGCAACCTGCGCAACATACTTGGCCCACTTGATGACTGATAATGAGAAGCGAGAGTCCAATATGACGTAATTAGAACTGTCAAGAGCATTGGGACTCTAGCACTCAGTACCCACGCCAAGCTGAAGCTCAGGCATGTCGTGATTTCATGCATCCCTGTGATTTCTCACAAAGTGCGTGGCATTGACATCCTTCATCCAAACGGGCTTGATCGTAAGAGCAAAAATGCCAGCCCATGGAAACAGCGGTTCTCTCGTCTGTCGTCAGACCCGTCTGGCAATTCTGGTTACTACAATTTTGCCCGGACACTCGAAGCAGTCAGTTAAAACAATGATGGCCCCACGTTCTGCAGCGATCAAAGTCCACTTGCTCCACGCACGGAAAAAGTGACTTCGGCGTAGTCCTCCTTGATCCTGCATTCTTTCAGGGCTGTAAAGTTTCGAAGATCACCAAGTTCCATAACACTGGATATGCATGAGTAGGCTGCTTTCTATTCAGGCCCTGCCGCCCGTAAAACGGGTGTGTGGAAACTGCTCGAACACTATCCCCGCAAGACTTCAACTGGATCTATTTTGACAACCAGTTCACAAATTCAAATGAAACTTTATGCATGCATATGATGCACACATTAATTCTGAGTGTAGCCGCCATTGTCTGTCATGATGGCCTTCACACACTTTGGAAAGGCCGCACACCCTGCACAGATGGTATCCTCAGACATTGCACCCTAGTGCTCATTGACAGAGGCTTCCAGCCTTGAAGTTTGGGTGGCAAATTCAGCAGACCCCAGCCTCCACATGCGGCCAAAAGGTGAAGTCAAACGAAATCGCATGTAAGTAGTTGGGTAGCCAAATCAACTTGTCCCCAAAGGTGATGTTGGCTGCAAGAAAAAAAAACTGTTGTCTGTTTGGACTTGTGGACGGGGGCCCTGACACCATCAGGGAAGTGGGCCTCGGCCCACGGGAGCAGCTTGGACCTCCGGGCGTATATGTAGTCTGCTGCATTGAGGCAGAACGTAGTCTTGAACCTATGCACCGGCATCTGGAGGCCACTAGAGGCCGCAAAGCCTTATGCCATGATAGAAGCGGAGTGTTTGGTGGTCAGAAGAGTCCTCACGGACTCATCCGCACCCCAAATGCCAGATACCTGTCATTTCTCCTGTGTCTGACTGGATCCACGGTCCATATCCTATCATCATTGAAATGGGCACCTTTCGGGTTGTTGATGAGAGCTTTGCAATGCTGAAGGTGCTCACGACAGATCTTCCAAGTCAGTAGTGATCTTTCCAGCCCCACTAAGCTCTTTCTCCTACCCCCTTCATGGCCTGCGGCACAATGAAAGGAGACACACCCATGTCTTTGGCTTTGGTAGGCATTGACTTGATTGGGTCTCCTTGAGTGATTCCCTTCACTTCCTGCAGGTCAAGCTATTATGGTCGCCCAACACCATCCTTTCTCTCAATGCCTTCCTCAAGTTCCTCAAGCTCACAGACTGCTGGTCTTGCTGCCTTAGTAAGCTTGGCGATCCCGTATGCCTTTTCCCACAGGAAGAGGCACAGTGATCTCAATTTTGACATCACTTTGCAATTCCATTTTCACAGTGCAATTGTTTGCCCCTTCAGGGTCGAATAAGCAAAGGTTGTGACAATGTTGTACAGCAAGTGATTGTTTGTGAATTTTTATGGAAAGCTCAAAAATGCATTTCCGTGATTGTTGGAAAAGATTCCATGCGCTGAGGGTGTCATACACATATGCAGTCATTCACTAAGAGCCCTTTCGGGCAAATTTCCTGGGATGATGTCTCTTACCTTGTCCAAGGTCGCGAAGGTGCCACTCTCATTCGTCAGGCATTGCCTAAGCTCGAGGATGCGCGCATGAGACTTAGCCGTGAGTGCAGTAGCTGGACCCTCCTCCTTCCCGGGGCCTTGACGCAGGCGTTGCCAACAACAGAACTTTCGCCACTTTCTCGAAGTGCCAAACAGTCGACCAGTTGTCGCCGTAGTCTCCCCCCTCCTGGAGATTCCTCTCGAAAGTCACCGAGTATCTGAGTCTGATATTGTCCACGACCTACGACTTTTCCTTCTCACTGGACGACCGGAGTGGTCGTCGTGGCAGCTCTGTCTTCTGAGAGAGCGACCGAGGAAAGCTCGTGCGGTCCTCGGGGCGATCGATGACACTTGGTTCGCGCAGCTTATCCTCCTCCGGGTTTGCAGCGGCTCTGCCAAGAATCTCCGGGGCGATCCTTAGCACGGAGGGGCGGAAAGACCGGGTAGAACTTCCCGTGCGACTCGCGCCTCAAAATCAAGTGAAGGTCGTTCTGTTCTCTGTTGACAATTAAGTTGACATGTAAAGCCGGTTACGTAACGTGAAGGAACATTCACAACAGACGAACTCTGGCGGAAGTTTCAGCTACCATTCTCGCAACCTCAGTGACCTGTCGTCAGTCCGAAGTGTCCAATGACTAGGGTGTATGCTTTCAAAATGGCGGGGGCGCTTTGTGGACTCCCGTGTCTCTCGCACAACTCTCCTCATTGAGGTCAAGCAGTGAAAAATACTTACCCATGGGCCTGCGAGGTGGTGATCGCATCTAGGCACCTCCTGTTCTGGAGCCCGCCAGCCTCTGACCGAATCCAGCAGATAGTCTCATGAGAGAAGAGAACACCAACGTGACCCCAAATATTCCCCACTTCCATGAGACTCTCCGCCTAAAGATTGTTGTCTAATGTTGCTGAAGAACATGGATCGACAAGTGCTGGAGAAGCTACTGCAATTCCAAAATGCCATGAAGATGAATGCGAGTGCGCTAAAAGCCTGAAAGAAAAGCTCGATAATGGACGGACGCGTAATGCGATCTTCTGGGCTTCATATTTAGTCCATGTACTCGACTATATCCACTCTCTGGTGTACACTTGGAACATGCATGCCGAACTCGTTTTTTTTTCCCTTTTCGTTGCAGTCACAGAAGATATTCCAATCTCAAGGCCGCGGTTACTCGGGCAAATATGGTCATCTGCGCTGGGTGCTCTATGTCGCTCGGTGGCGGGTCAATGAGAGTCTAGACGTGTGAGTGCGCGGATGACTACATCACCAAAGTCCGCCTTGGTAAACGTGTCTTTCTCTTTCACGGCACACCTCCGAGTGGTGCATTTAGCTGGCAATTAGCGAAGAACAAAACAATCTCTCAGTTTTCATCGGGCGGCAGGCAGCGATGGCAGTGATGTCTGCCGCCAATGAATCATGGCGTTTGCAGGACTCTTTAGCTGCGTGCTTGGAGTAGCAGCAGGACTTCTCATGATTCACGCCAATGTGGCCCATCGTGCAGAAGGTGAAGCAGTTTCACCGCCACAACACATGATAACTTCTTTAGTGACTGCGGGGAATACCGGTGAGATGAGAGATAAGCGTTATCTAGTCACGGAAAGGACGGACAATGTAATGCGGGTCTAATGCAGGCATGCCCGAGCCTGGATGGCCCCCACTTTCACGGCGGCCTCCACTCTCCCTTCCTCTGAGTTCGCCACTTCTGCCGTTTCCGGCAGGCGTCACCTCGTCGCGACATCTTCAAGAACCGCAACCACAAGTGACATTAGGTCAGGCCCAGCAGGAGCAACAACAACCTGAGAGACCGCAGGAACAACAAGTACGGAAGCTTACCACTCCCACCAATCAGGAATCGACGACCTCCATAGTTAGTCCACCTCAACCACTGCGCGCAGGTCTTCCCACGAGCGACGCTGCCAAGGAAAGGAACATCAGACACATCAGGATGAAGAGAGGCAGAAAGACCAGTTCTTTTCTTTGAAAAAAAGCCTTTTTGCTTAATCATGGTAAAAAAATCCCTGGTATGCATATGGTGACGTCTGTACACTGGATTGGAACCGAGTTAAGAAGGCTCATAACTATAGCTAAGCGTATGTTACTGTAAGTTTTCCTTTAATGCTAAATTGCAATTTCACTAGGCTATTTGTATTTTCCCTGATTGACCTTAGATTGCCTCGGTAGTCTGACAAAACTTATTGTGTCAAAATTTTGTGATTTTGTGACAAAATTTATTGGAAAAGGTTAAGTTCATTTGTAGCAGCATGGGCTACTTCTGCAGCAATGACAATTCAGTGAATTCATTGCACTGTTCCCCAGACTTCCTACACGAACTTGTCTATGTGTGGCACCTGGGGGTCCCACTGCACATGCATCTCTTGACACTTGTAAATGACTCTAGATTAACAGCTTTTCTCAGAGATTGGACTGACTCGCTTTTGGTCTCATCTGACTGTACAAGTCCCCATTGTCAAACATAGAATCCTGGTTAGAATAGAAGATTCCCTCAGGGCTGCCATGCCTCGTGCTGATGGTGATCCCTCCAGTTGCCTTGTTTTGTACGGACCTGATGATCCCAGTGATGTTCTTGACCCTGTTAAACTCAGAAACTGGCACCACAAATGTGTCACCGACAGAGAGGCTTTCCACCTTCAACTTCTTCCTGGATCTGGTTATCACCTGATCGTCTGAAGTATCCTGGTCCTCCCACCATGGAGCATCTCTAAGTGAACCTCTATCAGGATTGTGTAAAAGTCCTCATGTAGAACCATCCATTGATGAGATGACCTCACTGCCATGGACAACCTGAGAAGGTAGCTCACACCTGCCTTGCTGGCCACTTCATAATTCCTGTGCAGCCTGTAGGCTTTGCTCCTTGGGCTTGACCTCTTCCTGAACAAACATCATGAGTTTCTGGATGATCTCACTTGTTTCCTTCCTTGAGAATGTGATCTTGAGCTTCCCCCCACCCTGGCGTCCTCAGGTTGGTCAAGGAGTCCTCTAAAGATAATGACATGACAGTCTGTGAGGTAGCTGAACGACTGTCTTTTCCATCATCACTCTCTCGCACTTCTGCTCTTCTCTGTTTGCCATGACAACTCTTTCTGAATCTACTATGGAATATGGTTGATGAAGTCAAATCGCAATTTAACGGCTAATGCTAATTAAGGTAACATATGCATTAGCTTCATTGTTAAAAAGTGTTTTACTGAAGGATAAGTGGAGTAAAGGTGGTCCTTTTTGAGATCGATCGATAGCTCAGGTTGTCCCATCTATCAATTCTACACGCGATGCGAAAACTGCATTAGTCCAACGATAGAGCGGAAAGAGCAATGAAGCAAGGTCCGGAGTCTTCAGGTCCTAACGTCGCTACTCCCATGGTCAGCCGAATCCCCTTTATACTAGGATTTTTTCCTCTTTTTTTTCAAGTTATATTTCGAAAGAGAAAGTCCCTGAAGACCAAAGTTTATCTAATGAAAATGATATTCAGCGTTTGAAAGTCCGTCCAACTTACAATTCGTGATCACGGTGGCCCCCCGGTCTGCATGGTGCCCCACAGCATAAGACAATCGACCTTTTTTAAAGGATGAAAGGATGAAGTGAGATATCTGTTTTGTGGTAAGTAAGCAGTTTCAAGATAACGACATCTGCAATGAAATAATGCGTCCACGACGCTAATCGCACTATCAAAATTACACTGGTCGAGTCTCGTTTACTCGCTGTTAATAGCCACGGACCATGATAAATTTTCGCAGCTTTCATTGGACGGCGCCTGTTGCATGTAAAGAATGATTATTTGTGTTCACAACGATTAATACGCCCCCCAAAACCGTGCAGTCAGCAAAATGAGACAGTGCATGGAAACGCCCCCATCCCTAGACCAGACCAAATGGGACGAGACGAAATATAGGCGTGTCGCCACAGTCACCTTGTCGTAGTGTCCTACGCTTAGCAATGGTCTTCACTCATTGCCCACGTCATGAATGATGCAAACTTGCTCACATAATTGAAAAGTTGGTCTCATGTCCATGGTTGGAGAGTAGTGGAAATGTGATGTGTGGTGACTTGTGAGGATCGGCGCTTGCTTCAGTTTCTTACATCTCGACAGCAAACTCGTCTAAAAAGCTTTCGAAAGCGTCTTGCAAGGCAGATATAGCTGTGATGTGGCGACCATGCACTTTTTTTTAAGACCCACCTACACCAGCTGGCATAAAAATTTCCAGAAAAGTCCTTTTTTGGAAAATTTTATCCACCCTTTAGGTGTGTGAAACATCCGCTAATTGTCGCAGTCCGTATTGCGGATCACGAAGCCATTACACTGCGTCTGCGTCTCAGTTTGCTATGCAAATACGTAGATGAGAGATTTCTGGGTATCCGCATTGAGCTGTGACTTTCTGTTTGAATCATATTGGACCAGAGTCACTCAGACATGGAGGGAATGAATGCAGAGGTCAACAATGATATGCATGAATTTTACGAAAAACGAAGAATGAGTTTTTCATTTTCATATGCAAGCCTGAAACATCATGGTAGTAAAAGTGATTCTCTGATTGAGCTCAAGTCTCAGGAAGTACGAAGAGACGTGGAGAAAGACTCTCTGTACATGTGAGATCAATATGACACAGTTTTAGAAAATAGTATTTTGGAAGAGAAAAAGTCAGTCCAACTGCACTGCAGAGCTACATTACTAAATGGGATTGGACAACTGATGCAAAAGATGGGCACCTAAACAAAAATTCCAATTTTGAATTTATTTATTACAAGAACCCCCCTCAGCCACGGACGAGAACCTACGCAGGTCATGCCTAGGGACGCATATCACAAAGCCAAAAAAGGTTTCGTCCTGACTTCAAGGGGAGTTTCGGCCAAATCCGAAACACACAGAAGCACTCCGCTACATCTACCTACGTAATTAAGTATACCACATTTTTTAATTTCTGTCCAAACAGTTTTAGGTACGTTATTAGCTTAACACATTAACATGAGGGTCCTCAATGTGTGGTCCCACCCTCTTTACACACATTTACATTTGTAGGAGGATGTTTATCTTCTGCATGTCTTGGTGGGAGTACTGTGTTTGGTCATCTTTCAGTAGTCTTTTCCTCCAAGATGAGTAAAAGAGCCCGGCTGTTTAAATTTGCCTCTTTCTTAATCTGCTCTTTGCTTTTTGCCGCTCAGATGAAGAAGATCCTGACCCAGTACTTTGCCGGCGAGACGACCACGTCCATCTCGTACGATATTTACGAGAAGCTGCAGCTCCCGGAGGTCACTGTTTGTCCCCTTGGAGCACATAAAAGCTCCAAGTTGCTTAGCACCGAGGAGGATTACTATGAAAACACTTTTGAAGCCGAGGAGATCTTCGCTGAGGTTTGGCATTGGCGAATTTTTGAATTCACAAAACAGTTACCTTTGTCCAGATGAACTTTACCGCCACTGCCGAAGGGGACCCTGTCTGGCACATGCAGCCAATGCGTTCTCGAGTGTTCGGTCTTTGCTTCACTTTCAGCATGCCTGAGCCAGTCACAGCCATGGACTTGACACATTACATATACCTAAGGAGGAATGTGTCGGTGAGAGGTAAAAATGACGAAAATTACATACAAACAAGTTGTTCAGCTTGTGGTCGTTGCATGTGTTGTTCATGTCAGTTTTGCTGCACGAGAGAGAAGAGGACGTCTGGTTGGTGGAAGGCCTCCACCCGATGGAGCCCCTCTGGACCCTTGAGATCAGGGACGATGAATACGGCGGTTTCATGGATACCATGGATATTGTCTTGCACGTGGAGAGACAAGAGCTTCATCAGTCGTCTAGTGTGTGCATCAAGGTATTAAAGTGCGTTCCTCCATCATGCGTTCTTCATTGTGCGTTATAAGCGTTCACTTCATATCGCCCACTGTGAAATAGGAAATGAACAGAGAAAAACTGGCCACTTGTGCCAAGGCTGCGTTGAAGAAGTTCGTGGTGACAGACCTGAAGTGCTATTTGCCCTATATGGCTGCCTACTACACAGAGTTGGAGCGGAACAAGACTCCCAGATCTTGTGTCAATGAATCTGAAGTAAAAAAAGGAGTACTGGAAGTGCAAGAGTTCTTAATCAACCTGGCTAAGAATGCCGCCTATTTCGGGTGCCACCTGCCTTGTGCAGTAGCCAAATATAACTCAAGGATTTTGAGGTAGGTACCTTTTCTCATTCACAGTTTAAAGATTATCATACCACTAGCCAAGGTGCCCGACTTTGCTGGGGTTATTTTAAGATCAAACAAAAAGCTAAAAAGAGCTATGTCTGTCTGTCTGTCCATCTCTCTCATGCTTCGCGCCGGCCGTCCACCCTCTCTGCTCCCCGATCCGTGTCGTTAGGTTATTTTTTCCTTCTTAAACTAGATCATCCTTATGCCCCCTCCGCCCCAGTGTTGCCATTGTGCTCAGTAAAGTTGCCAGTATTCTTCTCTTCCACCATCTTTTTCTCTGCTTCCATTCTCCCCAGTGTTTCAGAGCCTGGCAACTCCCGGAACACTTCTCTCTCCTGCTCTCACCATAGATAGTTCCTACACAGCTAGATCCCCCATGGACGCGCACCTAATGGGAATCCAATCATGCAGTAGCTGTCCATGACTTCAAGAACCTTGCACGCCCTCACTGGGGAGAAGGCAAAGAAAATAAAGGAGGGAGAAGGTGAACGAAGCCGTTGAACTGAGGCGAAATGTCAGCTGTCGTGGTGGTCCATCAAAACATAGAACATGTCTCTACGATGAGCTGAGCAGGTGCAGACCTTGGTTCAGGGAGTGATGTCAGCTGTTGTG
>JAAUXU010031186.1_pt1 | contig 30902 bp, 32 predicted proteins | sample 7278151 | NCBI WGS metagenome assembly JAAUXU01 (sample SAMN14350113, study PRJNA611818) | marine sediment metagenome | isolation source: surface marine sediment (1.8m) | place: French Polynesia: Moorea | collected 2018-08 | reverse complement strand
TGGCGGCGATGACCAACTGCACCCTGCGTAGGTGGGGCTTGCAGTCAACAGTTCTCTCTCGACATGCCAGCTGAAGCTCTTCGAAGAAGCGCACGCCCTCGTAGGTCAGGTAGGTAATAGTGGTCACTGATAGCACGGGGCTGGAGAAGATTGAGTGCATTGAAAGTTCCATACTGGATGCACACCGCTGAGTTGGGCATTAGCACTATGCAATCCGTCCGTAATCACTTCTGTGTTGACTACTTTTCAGTGTACGCTTAAGTGACATTTGGCGCAAAAAAATATCTTAAGGCCCCTTAAGGGGCTGACAGAAAAGACTCATTTCAAGGCCCTTCACTGTTTTGATACGCTTATTTCCTTACCAGATCTGATCCAGATCGACCTCCAGCTGTGCAGCGAACTGAAGAAAGTAGGTTATGAGCCACAGGTAGTGCGACTTGTCTATCTGCAGTCTTGAGTCAGACAGCACATGCAATCTGGAAGGTCAAGAAAGCTACTACTTAATGCAGTTCATCACACACTACGTGCACGAGAAATTGTTAACCTGAGATCGACCACGAGGGAAGAGAAGCCCATGAGTACAAAATCCACTGTGAACTCTTTAAGCAGGTCTTCTATATCCGCGTTCGTCGGCACGTGGTGAACCATGGCCTTGAGCTAGATATTCATAAGATATTCATTAGATATTCATAAAGCAGGAGTTCACCTTGCTCGACCTGAACAGTACCTTCATCCTCTGCGACTTCGACCGCTTAAAGAGCATCTTCCGTCTAAGTTTCCTCTTCTCTGCCGCCGAGATCGTCGGCTTCTTAGGACGCGGCTTCTGCAAGTTGGTGTGGGGCGTCACCTTCCTGCAAATAGAAATCGACTGATCCGTTATTTGGGATGTGAAATGGCGCGTTTCACACCCTTGCTCATGTCCTCCATAGAAAATCCGACCATTCCACATCTTCAGGCGGGGGTCTAGTGCACTTTGGTAACTGGACCCTCTCTGTTATATAGAAAACTAGCAGGTGGACTCCGCCGTGTTCAGGTTCAATTACAAATACCAGGATGGCCCCTTGAGCAACCGTGCCGTGCCCTTTTGAAAGTACGTGATCTAGAAGCTCCTCACCAGCCTCTCTTCCACCCTCTCTCACGACAGTGACGGCAGTAGGCCCTCTGTACACACTTTGGCTTCCTGAGTTTGCCTGGAACTGAGTTTTGCTCCGCTCATTGCCCACTTTTCCATCCACTCCCTGCCAAACCTGTCCTCGGTCCCAATCTCACTGCCCAAGGGCCAAACAGGTGACTGCGAGGCAAGCCAGCCAAGGCAAATTTGGGTGAAAGGGCCAAACACTTTTTTGGCTTCTAATTACAAAGTTAACAATTAAATCCCAAGTTTTTCCTTTGAGGACACTTTCTCGATCATAGACAATCATCACAGTCAGTTAGAGTTTAATCAGGTTGTGATGTCAACCTGTGACAACAAAATTCCGCTCTCTTTTGTATATATAGATAAACACCAGTGATTAATCTAAACTACAGTTTTTGTCAATGCATTAGAATGGACTCCGCCTATGGTGACTCCCTCGCGCAGAGCGAAATTGTCGCTATAAGCGAACTCATATGTGGAGTATACTGCGTGAGTGGTATTTCAAGAAAGTTTACCTTGTGACCGCATAAATTACTATGAAAATGGCCTCGAAAAATCTAACGATGTCTGCGCAACCGGGGTGTCACTATAATCGTCACTGCTGGAGTCGACCTCTTCACTTACCTCTTTCTCTCATCCTCCTCGTTTGAGGATGTGCTCGAGATGTTCTCCTGGTTCTCTAGGTTCGGCTGCGAGGCGTAGCCGTAGTCTGAAATCCCATCGGAAGTGGTCCCTACTGCTTGCTTACAGGTGTTGCTCGGGTTAGCACTTTTTGAAGAACCTATAATAGCAACTGTGGCATAAAAAATGTCCACAAAGTTTTGTCTCAACAACTCATATGTTGTTGGAGACACATGTCGGTAGCCCTGCTTGCTACATGATTTGATAAACCTGCTCATCTAATATTCTAGTGCTGTAGGCAGGGTGAATAGAAATAGTTCTTTTACGTGCTCATTTTCGTCCCAAGTAAGGACTTTGCAACGAGTTTAGGCTGGTGAAGGCGACTCTCATTGCTTTTGACAGGTCAAAAATTATCTACATACGATCCCACCATAAATGGCTGCTGCAAGTGTCGGCAATGTATGACACCACATTTACAAGCGAGATGCCTTGCCTGACTTGTCGCTGTTGCACTTGACGGACGCTTTCTTGACTTCAGATCGCTTTCCATCTTGTACAACTGTTGACGCAGTTTTGAGGACACTACAAGATTCGGAGGCCGTCGTCGACGCCTGCAGTCCAGGGGCCTCCAATGCCTCTCCCTTCCTGTAGATGTTCCTACTCGTCTCGGTCATTTTTTCCTTCTTCGCCTTTGTTTTTTCCCCACCGATCTTGGTCAAGGCGGCCTTTTTGCGAGGCGGCTGAAACCATAGAAGGCGAATTTTTTGAGGAGCAACTTAGATTCAGACTAGGAAGTCTCACCTCCTTTCCCGAAGAAGACGCGTCTGAGACGTCCGAGTTCATTTCGTAGTCTTTGCAACTCGGGGCCTCCTTCTTGTCTCCGAGAGACATCATGGAGACGACTGAAGAGGAAGAAGAGAGATCTCCCTGGCCTCCCTTGGTCAGGCTGGCTACAAGCCTAACCGCCAACAAGTTGGGATCGTCAGGCAACGAATCAAGATTGGATCTAGTATGTGTATGCTTTTATAATAGGGGTCGAATTTAGTGAACAGGTACTTGGATGGTTTATACTTTGAATAGATCACTACGCATCAAGTTCACCACTGAGCATAACAATGGCTGTTGGCGTCAAATTTATACCTCTAGTCCCTCCAAGTGCTGAGGCTTCAACTCTTGCACATCAGAACAACTCAATGAAAGGGTTGATATTTTATAAGATTCTGCATAATCAGTGTGACTAGTTTTGTGCGTAACACGGGTGGGCTTGGCAAGTGGAGTCTCTTCTAGGTAACTTTACCTATCCTGATGCAAACTCACGTCCCTGCAGTGAACCTAAACTACTCGAACCTAATCAAAATAGATGATTCAAAGAAACACCTGAAATCAAGATCATTGCAGGAAGATCTGTTTAGCTCGGATAGTTAAGTACTGAGTTGAGTGTACTTAAGTCGATGTGTAAGTAGTCAGTCTGATGCAAAAGTATCAGCAACAGCAACTGATGCATGTGCGACAGACTTTTGGTAAAAGAGGAGGTTAACTTGAGGCGCATGAAGACCATCTGATGGCCACTATTTTTTTTGGGCCAATGCGCTTCAATGCAATGCTCAGCCCGCTCATACTTGATGCACAATCATATTGTTTTCTTATTGTAATTTCTCTTCCGAACATCCTTCATTACCGAGTTAATGTTAGTGAAGGGATGATGGTCTCTGGTTTTATCCAGGATATGGAATCCCCACTGAAGGTTTCATCATCTGCCTTATTTTCGTTGCCAGAGTCGCTCGAGGCGTCAGGGTGACCTAAACACAAATTTGGGCTGGATGTACCAAAAATACGATTGAGTGAATAACTGTGGCACCTGTAGATTGGGTACACCTATTCGCTTCATTCGCTTAAGGCCAAGGCAAAAACTAAGGGTCAAAAAGTTCTTTCAAACGCGTATTTGGGTTTGCTCCTGGTCTGGAAGGGATTCAGTGATTGTTTGAGCGAGTTTCTGGTCCATTGTTTCATGAACCGGGGGCCATTTACATTATGAACGCAATCATCACTGCAACAAGCCTTTAGACAAAGGGATTCCTTTCTGTGAGTGAAAATCAGTTTCAAAAGTGCTCTCCCTTAACTGATCAAGTTTTTTTCACGGAAAATTCAGAAAAAATAAAGTCTTCTTTTCACGGTTTTTCTACTTTTTTGCGCTGAATTTGACTCGAGATTTTTGCCTTTTCTTCTCTGATATGCCAGTTTTTAGCTTACAATGTAGCCCATCATATGACACAGCTTACTTTATGTGCCGCAATTGTCACTTACAGTATGTCACAAATGTCCAGTTACCTATTTTTCATGCTCAATTGCATTCAAATTTCACACACTAGAGCAAACTTCAATAAAAAAGAAAACAAGTGTTGTTTTCTTAGCTTTCTTTTAATGTATTGTGGGCGCCTCTAGCATTCTTCATCCTCAAAATACAACAAAATGGAAGAACTAAGAAAAAAAATTGCCCAGCGCATCAAGGCTGGTGACAAGGTGAAAGACATTGCTGACTGGTTTCAGGTCACCAGGAAGACAGTGCACAAGGTCAAAACGGTGTACGTGGTATCTGGCGACTTCTCCGACTGTCCAAAGCAAGGCAGGCCATGCACAACCAGGACAGAAGTCAACATCGCAGCTGTGAAAGCCAAAATTGATATGAATCCCCAGAACAACATCCGAAAGATTGCAAGGGAGCTCAAGGTCAACAGGAACTCTGTCTCCACCATCGTCTGCAAGGTTTTGGGACTCTGTAGCAGAGCCTGCACCAAAGTTCAAGGTTTGACAGCACAACAGCGAGCAAAGCAACTTCATCGCTGCAGAAGACTTCTCAACATGCTCAAGAAGAAGAACAATAAGGTGAAGGTGTTCTCTGATGAAAAAAATCTTTACTGTCAATGCAGTTTCCAACAGCAGAAGCACAAGATACATTGCGAAGAGTCCCCAAGATGCTGATCCAGCTGTCAAATATGTGGGGAAGACAAAGCATCCGGCATCTGCAATGATGCTAGGCATCATTGGACCTGATGGAAAGCTTTTTCCTCCATACTGGTGCAATGGCACTGTTGATACCAAGCAGTACAAGTACCTGCTGTCCCACAAAGTGTTCCCAGTCCTGAACAGCACATATGGTGTGGAAAATTGGGTATGGACTCAAGATGGGGCTCCAGCACACACCTGCAACTCCACCCAGAAGTACCTCTTGGACAAGCTAGGCTCTGAGGGATTTTGGTCCAAGGATCTTTGGCCTCCAAATTCACTGAACCTAAATCCTCTGGATTACTACTTGTGGAGCACAGTGGAGAAGGAGGCATGTGCATCATATCACCCCAATGAGACGGCCCTGAAGGCATCGGTGGAGGCAGAGTGGGATGCCATCTCCTTGGCCATGCTGCAGTCTGTCTGCTCCAGATTCCGCTCCAGGCTGGAGAGATGCATTTCTGCTGATGGAGGCATTTTTGAAAAAGTCTAAACTGAGCAACAGCAGAACAAAAACGTGCCAAAAAGTTGAGCTCCAAATAAAGAACTATGACAGCAATAGCTGTTTTTGTGTTTTGTAGAAAAATGTAACTTGACATTTGTGACATGCTGCACATGCTGCAAGTCTGTCTTACTTTATACGCGACAAGTTTCACTTTATAAATCTCAAGTTTCACTACGCTAGATTCCAGAATAGAAATTGAATGTTGAATTGTCCCAGGCAGTCCCACAGACGAAAAGCAAAAATCAGGCGTCAAATTACAAATTGTAGGCTTAATTTTCCTTGTGTTGATCCTTTGCCTAACAATTATGTTGCAAAAACCGACAAGCCACTGTCATAACAGCCCTCCGAGCCTCTGATACCTACTTTACAGAGCTGCAACGTATGGTCATTAATACGAGCAAGCTTCGCCTTGTGTGGCTTATTATGTGGGGGCTGATTTCTTGGGGAATGACTGTGCTGTGAGAAAAGTCAATTACAAAATTTACCTGCTTGAGAAAAAGTAAGCAGTTATTCACAGTTGCAACACTAATCCTCTAGTGAGCCTTGAACACTTTTTTTACGTGTTCCTTGTGCAAAAATTGGCTAAGGCCAACTCCAGTATCAGATAAATTTGCTGATGAGAATAATTTTACTTTGTTTCACGAAATCTCGTATCAAAATTTTGCCCTTTTGATCCACTAATTCATCTTTGCTGTGGACTTGATACATTTATCAATGGGATGCATGATAAAATAGCTATTTGCTTTGTTCCTGAGAATCTGACCCACTAAAGCTTCTGGTCCATTTATCCAATGACCTGCTTAGGGTATTCCACTGTTTCTGCGCAGCTTAGCCCACAGTTATTCATACCCTGGCAGAAAGTTGACAATTTTCATGCGCTATCTCGACACTTGTCGTGTTCTTTCTTGGACAGTTGTTATGTTCCAGCAATAAGTTGTGACGCGGTTACGAGAGAGGACATTTTTTATGTTTTAATGTTTTTTATAACCCTTACACAAGCTACTCCACTTGTCCTCTTACGGTATGGCATACCAGTGATTTTTCTGCTATTTCTTAAAAAAAAAAAGAAGAAAGAAGGCCCTTGTCCATTGTATCAGCTGTGTATGTACCTAAAGGATGTGTTTCAATGCAACTTATGTTTCATTTCTCGCCACCACTGATTCAATTTAGAGCGCCCAGCCGAAGTCTTGCCCGGTTTTGCTAGAAAAATCTTTAAGTGCAATTTCTGTGCGTCTGACATTAAGTCATGAGTATAACCCAATTTCCTCATTCTCCAGCAAGGCTGCCACACTCATCTAACCAGCACAGTTCATCACACACTTTGGCAAGGCACCATTCAGATTGATCAGCAAATAACCTTTGATTAGGAAACTGTTCTGCTCCACACTCTTTAGAAAGACCATTGAAAATATTATGCAATGATAGTTTTGTTGGGGTTTTATGCATATGTCTTTTCAGCAGAACACAGTTCATATGCTAAGGTTTACAGCTTCTAAAACTTGCACGCAAGGTAAGGGCATCTATGAAACTATCAATTTTTTTTGGTGGATCTAGCGCCACCGCCAGAAAAGATCATTCCACTTTTCTGTCCTTCAGTATCACGACATTTTCATGCTGATTCTGTAGAGGTCCGTAGGTGTGTGTGGGTAGGGGAGCGGGGTGAGGTTCCACCTCGGGACCAGAGACAAGAGGGGAGGTGCAACACGGTAGTCCAGCATGCCGTGCAACGGCCGCCGGAGGACGGCGTATGGTCAATGTGTTTTTTAATTTTCATGTTGTCCATGATGAGAGTGATTCGTTGTGCTTGGCCATCTCGACGAAGGTCTTGAACGACTGGGCTGTGAAACATGACTCACCGTCAACGTTGGAGTGCTAGTGGTGGACGGTGTGGACGTGTGAGAGACCAGGGGCAAACTTTTTGTAGCACTGCAGTGTCAGAGCAAACGAGCGGACCTCAGGGGAATATTTCACTCAAGCTATATTCCCGCTCTTTTGCATTTTGCGCAGCACAATGGATGAACTCAGGGGTGACAGAGCCAAGGATCTCCAGCCCCAGGTGGGAGAGCTCGCTTCTCTTTTGCAAATCAGCCATCATAACCTCCATGTTTTCCACCTTTTCCTTGAGGTGCATTTTGCTCTCCTTCATGGTATCAATCTTGTTCCTATGACTTTTGCTAAACACTGGGAGAATTCAGTATGTACTCAGTTTTGTTCTACCACATGAGTCGTCTCGTCTCTTACCTTTGTGTAACCCAACTGGGCGTCATTTTAGCTATTTTAGTCAAAAAAACATACAACTGTCAGGAAAAAGCACCTACATGAACTATCAACAATCTCCGATGGTGAGAATATTTGAGGGCTAATCTGTAAACAGCATGCAAGCACATTGTGTCTGAATCCGTGCTCAGAGTCGACTATCTCTCAAACAATCCTATGAATACATTGCATATCGATACAACTAATTTTAAAAGACAACTTACAGGTGACTTCGCCAGGGACCCCGTTCGCGTTTCCGTCGCTGGAATCGTCTGTCTCGTTGGAAGTGAGAACGGGGCTTGAGCAAGATCCGTTCTGATCTTGTGGCGACGTGTTGGACTCATCTTCGGAACTCTCGGACAGTTCCGTCTCGAGCCACTGAGCAAGGAGTCGCTGGAGACTGTGCACGTGCTGATCTTTGTAGATAAGTGCGATCAACTGCATGATTGACGTGCCCCTGTAAAACGATATGCCGTAATACGGTACATGTGCACGTAACCTCTCTGAGGGTCCAAGGTCCTTCTCACCACTGAGGCAGGCAGAAGCTCTGAATCATTTTAATGATGACAACGTCCAGGTTGCTGGCGAACAAGTTCCACAGGATCTGATTCTGTCTGTTACTCCGTGTTTTGCATCTGGCGCCTCCTCCGTCGTTACCAGTCGCACCGTCACTGGTCTTGGCACCCTTTCCACCATGCCGATCCGTTACGACGCCAGCGTCACCGGTGACGGCTGCGGAGGCTTTGTCGGTGGTGCTGCTATCCCCGCCATTTCCGCGGAGGCTGTTGCAGCACATGATGTCGTTGTCACTGCTGCTCCTGCTGGAACTGAAAAGCCGAGGGATGGAGCATGCGACCTTACGTGTGTGTCGACTCTGTCATCACCTCGTCGGCAAACTACTTCCTAAGCCGAGGGTGTTGCTGGAGATGTGCAGGATGTTTCTGAGAAGGGCGATGCACGCAGATATTCCGCTGCACTCCTCCTTTATAGTAGAAAGGAATTTTTCATCAATGTCGTAGCCGCCGCCGCCGCCGCCGCCGCCTCTACCCCCGCCTTCGTCGTCGTAGGCGCTGCTGAATTTCCTGCTGTCGTTGAAGGCTCCCGTGGAGCTGGAGACCCCAAACTTGGATAATGAATGTGGCCTCTTCTTCGACCCCTTCAAGAACAAGTCTCGTTGACATTTGATCTGGAAAGAGAAGAGGTGAGAGAACAAGTCTTTTGAGGAGTCCGACGTACGCAAACGTTACCGCCCAATGTGAGAACAACCGGAAGAAGGATATTGATCGTGTTCTCTTCAGTAAAAGTACCTTAATGAAATTTGTATTCCTTTTTTCACCGATGAACTTATTCCTGTACAATCCATACAGACTGTTTTGGAGGGCGCAGCTCTTCCCCGACCGTTCAAATATACATTGCATACTTTTGCCCACGGCAACAGGGTCTGGCGTCTCCCTGACGTCAGACTACGTACGTGCAACTGTAATTTCTAGTGACACAGCAATGCCGAACGCACAATTAAATTAAGATTGGGGACCTCTGAAATGACTATTTTAGTACCTTTCCCAGTGTTTTGTCCATGACATCTGTGATTGATCTGGCAACTGTCTGGTCGAGGAAGGTGTCCTTCGCATCGGACATGTGCTGCTGCAGCTCAAACAGTGTCTGTTGGCCTTCCTCGGTCTGGCACAATTCTTCAGGAGATATCAAACATTCCAGGGGAGTCGTGTAGTTGGCAAACAGTCTGTGGAAACAAACGTCAAATGAGTCCCCTACCAGGGTACAACAATTCTTGGTGCAATCTTGACCAAGTAACCTATAACGTTGAGGAGGAAAATGTTACTTAGGCGAAATAATAATTTTCTGGACTCTTCTCTTAGCGACGTGGAGCAAAAATCTCATTATCTCTCTATATAAAGCTGTTCAGGTATGTATGTATGTATGTTTGTGCCCCTCTGGCGCTCTCAGTTCTTCACGGATCTGGCTCATTTTTGGCATGTGAGACCTTTGGGTCAACTGGAAGGACATAGGCTATGCAAAGTTGCATTACAAGGCTGCTTTGAGGCCAAAACCGAGGTTGAATGTTGCATTTACTACATAGGTCATAGATAGCTATGCCAATGGGTATAGCTAAGCCTGCGTGTCTTAGCTGTGTGGCACCAGTACTTATCAGTAGCTTCCTATGGCTAGAGAAGGAGTCAGTTGAAGTGGACAGTGAGCTGGATAAACCCGGCAAGCCCAACTGGGGCTTGATCTGTTGACTGACAGCCCACTGCCATCATTGCCACGGGCTGGGCAGAACAGAAGAGTGTCAGCAATCAGGATCAGCCAGTTCCAAAAGTGAGAACAAAAGCGAGCGTGAAGTGCATGGTGAGGTCGAGGCGCATGGACAGCGTGCAAGTACGTGGTGGACGAGAAGAACTTATAGAATTCTCCCGAGCAAAGCCGGGTGCACGTTCTGCTACAGTGTGCTTATAAGTTCTTACTTTTTTCTCGGGAATTTGACATGATTCTTTGAAGAACTTTCCCACCTTAGGGAGGATAATTTTTTTCTCTGGAAACATTTTCCGGGCATTGAGCAATTAGTGTAATCCTACACGAGAGTGCGACACAGTTTCCCGGGAAACGTCGATCCGGATTTTGTCATCAAGCTTTAAGATACACAGGACCAAAGGTCAATACCAAAAATACGACAACCCAAAAGTAGACGTCTGTGGATGCTGTCAAAGCATCTCCAGCAGAAGAGCTTAAGCATTCGCGTACGTACATTTGTACTCCCCACCGACGATGACATTGTCGACATTGTTCTTCTGCAAGAACAGGAAAGGGATGATCAGGCACAGAAAATGAGTCACCGTTTTATGCAGCAGGTCAAAGTTGGCCAAAGTTGGGTTCCTCAACCCAAAACAGTTACAAATGAGAGGTCTCCACTGTGCTAGAGGTATAAAGCAGGCGAGATACGTTCAAAGCTCCAGCATGCGCCTCTTTCTAGGAACGACGATCTGACATACGTATGAGCACCTCAAATTATACGTATGACAGCACTTTTATGGTTTCGGTAGCTTGGAGTCGTTGTACGTCTTGCTGTCGCACCTTTTGATCTGAGTGACACGAAAGGGACGAGAAACAAGGCATTGAGGGCAGATACAAGACCAGTGTAAGTGTAGGATGTGCTGTCGATAAATGTCGATTTATTTTCAGATTCTTGTTGCTAACTATTTGTCCCTTTTCTTTGTTAGTGTCTGCTATTATTGCACTGGTTTTGGGGGGCCCTTTCTTAACTCTGCGAAGTCGTCAGACTGAATGTGTGCGTGCGGTTGCACATACGTACCTGACTGCAGCAAAAAAGATGGTAGGTTTGTCCTTGCACAGGTTGAGAATCGGCAAAACGTCCTTCTGTAATGTCTGCGAGAAGCCCAAGAACCGTCTGAACGTCCTGAGCGTCTTGTCTTCCTCGGCCAGCTTCCGGTCCATGGCCTCCAGAGTCATGAGTGCGTTCGGGACCAGCTCGAACTTGTCGCCCACCTGGTAGGCCAAAGGCCCAAAGGTGGCCGTCTCAGGGTTGAAGTACATCCACTCCATCTGTTGGAAGAAAGAGTACATTGATGATAAGTGCCCGCACGAAGTGCCCACAGATGTGTCCAATCCTGCTGCGTTGATACCATCACATGTATGACAGTGGCACTAGAGTGAGTAGCCACAGGGTATCCTCTATCAAGTTGAATAAACATGGTTTGATTGAGAGTGAGTTTTGCACCACTGTGCCAACAGTGGCAAAATTAAACAGTGGTAATCCTAGTGTACGAAAAGGAAGACAGTTCCTTAACTTCCAGCCAGTGTTGGATTCTACGCAGATTGTGCCAGCTACAATCGCCGAGTGCAAAACATGCGTCGTAGCTCGTGATGCCACTTTCTTTTACAATTTCCGTGATATTTCTCTGTACTGATATATCTCTGTTAGATATTTTAAAGTGACTGGTGTGACTGCAATCAGTTACAATTTATGTTGGCAGTGCGTAACGTTCTCTAATACCACTACACTGCATCAAAAGCGTTTTTCTCCGAGCTTAACTCGTAGGCGTTAGAAAGGAGGCAGTTTGCTACACACTACCACAACACTGATCTCCCTGGATAAAGCTCTCTAAGCTGAGTTGCGGTGGCACAAACAGCCTGTGACAAAATTGTCTGTTTCTGATCTCTATGGTCACAGGCATCGAGCAGTCACTGCTCGGAAGGACAATAGCACTGTGATGATGTGCAATACATGACTTGTCAAGTCAAGACAAATGTGGAATGCATTACTTCTTTCAGTTCAGCAATGACAATCGGTTACAATCGTTAATCCCAACATGGAAATGATAATGCGTTATTACACTTTTCAATATAAGTCATGGATCCACGCGTGGTTGAGTGTGCCGAGAGGCTAAGAGCTGAACACAAGGTTACAGTTAATAATTGCCCCCCCCCGTCTTAGCGCCACCTGGCGGAGAGCCAAACTGACGTACATATTTTTCAAGTCTATTAGTATCCCAGAGCTTCTGTTGCAGATGTGCTGGAGCATAGAAAGATGCTAAGACCTTTTTTTTGGATATGACGGCCGCGCTGGGATTCATTTTAGGAATTCATTTCCTACTCGAGAACAATCTATATTTGGTTATGAATTAATCCTCTCGAGCACCCCAAAAATAAAAGCACTCCCCACACAACAAATATAGGCCCTGCATTTCAATAATCCACGCTACTTTAGAGGACTACTTTTCGACGCGTCACAGCAGCGGCCTCTGCGCCTCCTGCAGCTTTGACGACAAAGGCTTTAGAAGGTTTTCTCTGCGCAGGCGCAGATGAGAGCGAGCGCACACACGTGGCTGTCCATGTGTTCCCCTCATACGGAAGAGGCTCTGGGAGGAAAGACAGTACGTGGAACTTGCGAAAGACGCAATTTCTCCATGACACCAAGACAACTGCACAACTGAGGCCACGAGGAGGGGGAGCGGGCGAGGGTGCACAGCGGCCTTGGCAAGACAGCGGCGCAATTTGGTGGTTTTCGTGCACGTTTGGTGATTTCTAGAACGTCGAGAGACTTTGAAAAGGAGCTAGAACGGAATTTTCTTCATGTACGCAGAGACAGCGTGAATTTTATCTGGCAGAATTTGAAATTGCCAGTCCCAAGTGAGAGCCCCTCTCAGTTGGAAGACTTTGCACAAGATCTCTGAGGAACAGTGAAGGTTGAAGCGAACTTCAAGAGTAGAGGTATCCTTTGTTAGGGTTCGTAAAATGCTACCAACAGATCGCACCCATTCTTCCTCTTCCAGTTTTTGGAAAGATGTTCTGAAAATTTTCAAAAGACCTTGGGATTGTTTTGGCCTTGAACCACAGTTAACGCACACTTCTACCGAGAGTATCGTTGCTGTGGCCCTTTGGAAGACCTTAGTGAGACCAGTATCGGAGGGATTTGCATGAGTTCCAGTCTCTGGCTCTGCAGAGCTGAGCTGACTTAACATAAATGTGTGGCAAATCTGTATAATGACTGCTTGAATGATCTACCTTTTTGCATCTACGAAGCGGATGGACAAGACCAACGAAAGGTAGACCACGTCACTCGTTTGAACTTTGTGAAGAAAATCCCCTTGAATGTCAAAAAGTCATTTCAGCTGCTTCGTTTTGGGGGGCTGCAATCTCTAATATGCCCTCTGCTTATTCTAACAAAATCAGATTGCAACTGATTTACGCAACCTCCTCCACTTAACTCCAGTACCGATTACACTATATTGGCAGAAGTAACATTAATTTTATATATAGGGTGAGCAGAATTAAAAATATCGGCAACTACCATGTAAACAGTGTAAAAGTAGGGATGCTTTACTTAAATTATATGAAGACATATTAGGAGTTGAGAAGCCTACGTCATGAACTCATGTGCTAAATGGCAGTCCCAGATGGGGTGCTCTCAAAAATGATGATGCGTTAACAGCTAGAATATATGACTCCGAGGCTTGTATCAGATTTTAGGGGTCAGAGATGAGATCTTATGATTAAAAAAAGATCTTATGATTAAAAAAAACAGTACTAGGGTTTACAGAAGCCCCAAGATTTTCCAACTAATGATATTGGCCAATCCTTTCTCAGTGCACCTTTTCTATTACTTCAAGGAAATGACCTAAAATGAGTTTCATGTGAAATGTACAATTCGGGACATTGGAGCAAGGTTCTTGGTTACAACAATCCCCATTTTTTGTGGGTGATATAAAGTTTTCGCAGGTAATTTGATGGCTGTAAGCGGATTTTGGAGACTTTAACTGATAAAAATGCCTCTGTGTCAGGAAGTAAAAAATCAAGACTTGGATAAGTGATGATGGCTGTGACCGGATTACTACTATAGCCAGAGCTACTATAATTCTACTGCTATAGTAATCGCTTTCAAAAAGAAACCACGAGTCTGTACATATAGTAAAAGCTGTGATCGCTCCTTGCGTATTTTGTGGATTAAGGCTAAAGAATTCACCGCAACTAAGGCACAACGCTCAATACCGTGAAAGGTCTGCAAGGGTGACCAACAAAAAGACGCAATTCTATACTGTACTTTAGGGTTTCTCGATTTCTCACTAAGAAAGATTCACTCTCATGCGGAACTGAGCATCCCCTGGATTGTTTTATGCTTAAAAGTCATGTAAAATACGACCTCTGCTCTGAGAAAAGTGCGACACACCTGTATTTGTCTTGGTCCAACAAACAGTGTGACATCAATATGAATCAGTATTACGTATGATTACAAAAGATGAGTTAAATATGAAAATAACTTCAGGATCAGGAGACCGCTGAATTCAGTACAGTAGTTTATCTCTAAGACAAACTACAGTGAGAGAAAAATCCCTAATAAAATGTGCAACGTCCAAGGCTCCATCCTGATTTCAAAATGACTTCAACCTTTCACTCAGTGTGAGTGAAAGGTTGAAAAAAGTGCAAATTGTGGCAAAAAAAACCGTCAAGAACTTAGCATTGTACCCTTACGATGCTGTCATAGGGCCGAAAACTGAAACTTGTTTTCCCTAACGTACGATGAGATGTACTCGCACGCACGCATACACGCATCCCTAGGTGAATCTTTCCTACGTCATCAATGACTACAGTAATATATAAAGTCAGAAAGTTGATAGCGTGTTGGACATGACTTGAAGCTCAAGAGCTCTTAGGGAATCTCAAGTTCAGATATGCTACAACTGGTGATGACTCATCAGTCATGAATGAGTAGGATAACAAGTGAAATGAAAAAATAGCTGCTCCAAGTAATTTAAGACAAAAATATATTCATTTGACACAAACAGGATAAGATGACAATTAGAAATCTGTGTGGGCTTGTAATTTTTCTTACTACATGCCAGATGAAGAGTTTGAAGTCAAATATTTAATCTTCTACAGCTACAAAAGAAAGTTGTGTTTCGTTATCAGAGATTGATGTCACAATGACTGGCCCGGTTAAACTCTAACTTGCTATGATGACCCAGAAAGTGTCCTCCTAGAAAAAAAGGGATTTTTCTTTTTGAAAGAAATGTCATTTCTTTCAATTGGAAGCCTGTAACCTTTCAACCAATTTTTGCCTGGGCTGACTGACCCATCAGTCACTTTCTTGGCGAGTGCACCTGTTAGTGCTTTACACGTCTATAGCGTGTATGTAAATGAGCAAGTAAGAGAGATGTGAGTTTAGAAGGATGTAAAGTACTTTTAATTGAGGGGGCGCAATTACGCGGACACGCTGTGAATGAACCGGTGACCAGTGACACATGACGTAGACAAAACCCTAGCGGTGCAGGTAAAATTCAACTTTAAAAAGCAACAACTACATCTTCATCAAACAAAAACGGGTAACAAACTCAAAGAAGACAAGGTCAGGTTACTGCTTTGGACCTATCCTAACTTGACCCGAAATACTACACCAAAGTGCAGAGTTGTAGCCACACGAAATTCACGGATTAGAAAGAGATTCTGCCAAATCCCTGCCAGAACGTACACTGTTCAGCCTGCATACGAAGTCCGTGATCACTTGAACGAGGTGTCCAAAAAAGTTAGGGACGATACCTTTGTCAAGCGACTTCATTTACCCTACCTGGACTAATGTTCAAGAAGCTCCGACGTTAGAAGAGATCATGAAAGCTCCACACCATGGATCTTCTTTTCTGGACAGCTCACAATGTTGACTGCTTCTATAGTGCGACCAAACACTCACAACCAAACATACTCTTCTGCTCAACTCGAGGCCCAAAGGTGAAATGACGTAAGTACTTTAGCTTCCTCTTCGAGTACGACGCCGTGACGCGGTCATGTGCGAGAACACGAGCTATGGAAAGAGATGAAAAAGGGGCTTCATACGTTCAGGGCACATCTGAACGCACGGTGACACTCCGAGCAGTACTTCATAGGCTTTCCCCACACTTGGCTTTCCTCTCTCTCTCACTACACGCACACACACACATGACACACACACAGCCTGGAGAGAAGTGTATTTTCGTACATGACTCTTATTTATATTTCTGAGATGCTATATTGACCTGCACAAAAATTGGTGGAGTTTGAGGGGATAAAGGCGGTCACGTGCATGTGCCCCAATGAGTACCCACGGGCGTACCAGGGGCGCAGGCGTGGCAGTCCATGGCATCATCCAGTTGTAGTACGACTGCCAGAGACAAGGGATGCTGGAACAACATCTCGGCGATGCCGATCAATCACGTCCTGGCAATCAGGGCTGAACAACAAGCCGGAGATGCGGGTTACATAACTGACTCGAGCCACGCGCAATAGGAGTGAGCAGACGGAGAGACAACCTATCCGAAGCACTGCACATAGAACACGCAGATTTTTTTCTTCCCCCCTCCCACCCCGGGAACGATCCTCCGGCTTGCCGCGGGCTCCAGTGCAGACCCTGCTGCTGGACCCCGCACCCCGCCTCTATCTCTGCGACCCCGATTCGTAGTCCTCCTACCTTTGTCCCCTGGACAATCCGGTGAGGCTGCAAAACGCAGCAAAATCTCGACGTCTCTCCAAACCGACCACGGATGACGGGCTGGGTTCGGCTAATGCTTCCACTTGCAGTCTTGCTGAGGCCGTCTTATATGCGCACGTTCAACAAACTGCTCTGGCACACTGAGTCCCAGCTCGTCAAGGAGTAGGAGTGGGGCAAGATGCCGACTGGCGACTTCTGTCCAGACTTCTGTCCAGGCTGGACGCTCAATGTAGGACTTCACTCTGTTCTTTGGAACTCATCGAGATGGAGAGGGATTGATTCGAGTATTATTGCTCTTGCTTCTAACAGCGCAATGCATTGCAACCTCGTCAAGTCATGCCAAATTCGAGGCCTCGGCCAATCACAGCGCCGGCCTCGAAGAGCCACCCAATGGGAGCGCGGGGAACCTCACGCGAATGACAACGTGAGGTAGACTGAACGAGACAAGACGAAAAATAACTAGCGCCAGTGTTGACAGCAGGTCTGGAACTGCTCAGTCTACCCAAGTCGGAATTCACTCGAGAGAAGTGGATCGAGCTGCTCTAGCCTCAAGTCCGAGCTAAGTCGAGCTTTGACAATTCGAGCCTCGAGCTAGGTCGAGCTTTGGGGAAAATTTTGTCAGCGAACCGCAGCGAAATTAACTATTAAATATGTATCTTAGCTACGCAACAATTTTTTTGCAACTCATTTTAAATACTTTTGAAGGGAATGGTGATAAGTTTTACATATGGCTTTAGTATTTTTATAGGAAATGAAAAAAAATATTATAGGAATTTTTTATAAGGATGCATTGGCACAGTACAATGTGTTCTCTCAAATTGGTGTGGAAGAGATGGGAGAAGCTGTCTTCGTTGGTCATGTCAACGGCATTTGCTTTGAACAGCATCCAGCTAAGGAGAAAAGTCCTCATTCCAGAAAAGCTCCGACTTTGTCGTCTTGGCTATATTTTTGGGTGAAGTAATAAAAGTCGTCACTTAAGGGTACTTTTTCGCAATGTTTCAGCATCACTCGTTGTCATCATTTAAAGAACTTTAGCTCCAAACTTCGCCAGGAACAATAAATGTACGCAGTCTATGGGGACACTTGTTGCTGTTGGGATAAACAAGTATTTCTTGGCCAGTGAAAATAACTTTAGAAAGTTGATCCTTCCCTGCGCAAGCTTTTCGACCTAGAAAAACAAAACAAAGGAATCTGTCAGAGCCCGGCTGAATCAAGCCGAGCCAAGCCAGCATTTTTCGAGCTTTGCGTCTTTACTCCACCTTCGAACCACGAGCTTTGTTGAGTCGAGCCGAACGCTCGCTCCATCTCCACTTCTAACAACCGATCGTAGACTTCTTGGGGTCGATGTAGGTGTCGGGAGCGCCTCGATGGTCGTGCTGAGGGACGCCTTCTTAAATAGGCCCGATGTACGCGACCAAGAAGACTTCGGGCGTCTACTCTGGGCGTCGTCTGGGGAATCCTGTTCGAAACTCCGGGTCTGTCGCGCGGCGACCTGGACTCCGCGGGATGCACGGAGGTAGAGAGGGCGCAGATCTCTAGAGACACGAGGATATCTGACAAGATATCAGGAGTGCTAAGAAGTTTCTTTGTGGCCGTGTCTGGCCACAAAGAACACTTCTTACATAAGGCCTGAGACTCTCTTGCGCTGGGCAGTTTGTGTAGTTCCAACATCAAGTCAAATCTATGCTATTCTGAAAGAGTCAAGTTCAATCAGCTTGCTGGCATTGCTAGTGCTATTATATGATAAGTCTAAGCTTAAATGTCATGTTTATGAGCCCCATAGATTGCAGCTCCGTTGAGGGAGCTCGTGGCATCCCTTTTTCTATTCTAGACGGGGGCGGACAGCGAAGACGAAGACGAAGCCAAGTTCAGTTTGGCCTGCGCCGGTTGCTCGGCTTGCGCCGGCTGCGCCGGCTGCGCTAGCAGCATCCGCTTTTCCGTGAGACTGATGAAGGCTGATCGTAGACGGAGGAGGACGAAGACGAGCGGCGATAGCAGGCAAACAAGGCGGTTCGAAAAGCGCAGCCTGCACAAGCAGCCGTCCGTGCAGGGTCATTGAGAAGTAAGCTGACGGATCATTGCACAGAGTGCTTAAAATCTGCGATGTTACCATACTTTTTCTCATAAATAGGTGCAAGGTAGGAGAGGCATCACCAGTTAACACGTACATGAAAATGTATATTGTTATAAAAAAAAACTGAAAAAGCCAAAATCTGTGGGGCCAATTCGGTTACGCTGGAGAAAAGGCCCATGTTGTTGGGTTCTTCTTATGCAGTGGCATCCTAATCCTGACGCAGTACAGCCTTCAGAAGACTTTCATTCGTTCTGTCTTTTAAAACCTGATAATTGTTAAGCTACACACTGCATTAGTCTACCTTAGCCGATCGTGAAGTAACATTACTTATACTTCAATTTGAAAAGATATAAATCTATCTAAATATAATTTGGTGCTAGATATATTATAAATATATCTAGCAGCAAATGAAAACACTTGCAGAATGTTAATGTACAGGGGGGGTCAGGGTAAGATTTGAGTCCTCAACTGCATCTTGCTGTTTTCTCTGAGTGTCAAGGACAAACGGGCCATGACGACAATGCTGAAGGAGAGGAAAGCCAAAGAAGGGTCACTGTCTTCCACCTCAGAAACTGGTCCCTCAAGTGGTGGAAGTGGTATGAATGTGGGCAGCATTCCTTCAACTGGAGAAGATTCCTTTGACAATCGCAGCAGCCTCCTGGAGTCACCAAGTATAGACCAATCTTCGCAAGTTGCTCCGGCGCCGGAAGAGCCCGGAAGGAGGGGTAAGTGCTCAGGTTTTGAAGTGTTCTATCCTCAAGAAAGTATGCTTGAATGTGTGAGACCCATTTCATGGATCGTTATTTCATGGCAAGCAGGCAGACGGCATCGGTGGGAAAAGGGGTACCCCTGCTCATTTACTGCAAACATGGCTGCCACTTACATATTGCTACATACGCATTCACTTCACTAACGGATCACAGTAGCTTCGCCGGGTAGGAAAAGTGCCCCTGCTCCCAGTCCCAAATCCCCAAACATATTTAATTATTTATTTGATCACAATTTTCATCTCCTATATTATTATTTCTGTAGGCATGAATATTTAAGAAAAGGGGGGACCGAGACAGACAGACACACAAAGCTCCATTATAACATGATGATATGCATTTACTACACACATTTATTACAGTACCCGATGGATAGGCGTGCATAAGGACCTACGTGCTATGTCTGTGTGTCTGTCTACGTCTCTCACCTCTGAACAGATCGTCCCCAAACATAAGGCCTGAGACTATCTGGCCAACCACATGCTCTCGTTCCTGAAGCTCTCGTATCTCTCTATATATTGCTGTAGGTGTAGTTGTAGCTGTGGCTGCGATGAATCGTTAAAATATCCAACGCATGGTGCGTTCACTGCTCATCTCCTTGTCACACATTGCATGATCTCAGTTTTACATTTTGCTTGAGCTGCCTGCGTATTGGCTTTATAGCACAAAATTCTTGCTACAAAAAGCAGGATTTGGGTCAACATTTCTCTGGGTTTTTTTTTCTGTCTCAGCGAAAGTGGTTACAGGCCAGCAAAAAGCTTCTGAATGCATTTAAATGTCTGACGGCCCTGAGGAAAGTGCATATCCTTTGGGCCCGTTGCATGGAATTATTCCCAGCATACTTCATAACTTAAAAACAAATGATAGAGACACACAATCTCTATCTGGAATTTTGGTGGAGTTGGGACGTTGCTGAGTACTAAATAGCGCTCGGCTACTTCATTCAGCACTTCACGAGATAAATGTGACAGACATGGTGCTGTACACTCAAATTTATATTGTAATCTCGGTTTTCTATCATTTCAGACGTCTGTTCTATTGTCAATGCGACAATGTCACAGCCACCTCTGCAGTCCAAGACCGGCTCATCGTCATCAGGGGTCAGGTTGGGCTTCAGCGAGGACCACTTAATGACAATCACGAGCTCCGGACAAGATCAAACTCAAGTTGACCGCATTGACAAGAAGGGAGAAGACGAGGATGACCACTGTGATTGGAACAAAAAGAATACTTCATTTTTAAGCCAAAAGAGAAAGCGGAAAACAATTTTCACAAGGAAGACTTCTAACTCAAACCTGATTGGAACTCGATATTGTGCCAGTATCAACTGCAACAATAATCGGGCTGCAAACTCAAACCTTGCATTTTTCAGATTTCCAAAAAACCACGAGCGCTGCCAAAGGTGGATTCAGAATAGCAGAAGAACCGATTTGAATAAGAAATCATCAATATACTGTTACAACAACCTTCTGCTATGTACCAAGCACTTTGAAGATCAAATGTTCTGCAATGCAGAGAAAAGGAGACTCAATGAGAATGCCATTCCGACCATTTTTGAAGTGCCACATCCAGCAAAATTGGTAGCCAACAAACGGCGCACTTTAGGAAGACATATTGATTCACCTTCTCCGTCTTCTGTTGCTCCTATGTCCCCTTCACTGACATCTAATCTTCCAGCAGCCGATCCTCTAGCATCCAACCCTCCAGCAGCCGATCCTCCAGCACCCGATCCTCCAGCAATCGATCCTCCAGCAACCGATCCTCCAGAGCCCCAACCATCATCCTCGGTGTTGGCTGGCAAAGCGAAAGAAGAAAGCAAGGCAACACCTATGAAAGGAAAATTAAGACTCAAGCTAAAGAAATTGCAGAATGCCCTCAGAAACAGAAATGTCGCCATTAAGCGGCTTCAAAAAGAGCTCGAAAAGAGTCGGAAAATTGACGCTGTCACTGAAGCGATGAAACCTTTCTTGACTCCACATGAGCACGAAATTGTCGCAATGCAAATGCGTCTTTCATTGGGATCGAGAAAGCGATATTCAGAGGAATTTAAGTCTTTTGCGGTGAGCATTTATGTCAAGAGCCCATCCTGCTATCGTTTGCTCAAGACAAGATTCAAACTTCCTGCTCTGTCTTCAATCAGGCTCTGGCTATCACAGCTTCAATTTCGAACTGGGCTATGTACGAATCTTCTGAAGATGCTGACAATCAGAGTCCAGCGACTGTCCCCAGAGGAGCGAATTTGTTCCCTCATTTGCGACCAGATTTCCCTGAGAGAGGCAGTTGATCATTCTGGTGGCGAACACGGAGAGCTTGAAGTGGAAGACACAGGATATTATTCGTCTGCAGTTGTGTTCATGGCTGCAGGACTGCGGTCAAAGTGGAAGCAGGCTGTTGCCTATGAATTCATCAAAAATTTAGTTCAGGTTGAAGATCTAAGGAACATCACTATGAAAATTCTGTCAGAGATGCTGAACATTGGGCTGAATGTTGTTGCACTGACCAGTGATCAGAGCTCTGACCTTCATTCTCTTAAGACAGTTGTTGGAGGCACTCCCTCCCAACCGTATTTCGAGTTCAAGGGACGGAAGATTTTCCTGGTAGATGACATATCTGGCCTGATGAGGAGTGCACGGGACTGCCTTATGGAAAATTTCATAGAATGGCCCAAAACTCCTGAGAGCACCGGTTTCCATCGTGCATCCTGGTCGCACATTGCACAGTTCTACGAGAGAGATAGGAAGCAGGAGATTCGATTAGCCCCCAAGCTTACAGATGGACATTTTGACCTGAAGGCCTGTGGCTCCAAAATGGACGTCAGGAAGGCAGTCCAAGTGCTTAGTCACTCAGTGGCAGCTGGACTGCATACGTACGTCCAATTTGGCCTACTTGGCCCTGAAGCCGCGGACACTGCTGTCTTTGTTGACTGGATGAATACCCTATTTGACACTCTCAACTCCAGCAAGAAGAAAGGTAAAGGACAGATTAATTTTATACTCTCAAATTCCTAATGTTGGCGTTTCAGATTCCACTGTGTTCAAATCAGCATGCACTCCGGAATCTTCTGAACTCCTCAACTTTCTCGACAATACCTCAGCGTGGCTCAACTCCTGGAGAATCAGGAGCATCGACACAGAAAGAGATGTTACCAATGCGTTCAAGTTCATCCCCGGCCTCAGACGTGACGTTGAAGTAGTCAAGCAGATGACTTCTGAGCTGATCAGGGAGCAGCGAAAATTGAGCTTTCTGTGCACCAGGAGACTCTCTTCAGATCCAATGGGGAACCTCTTTTCAGAGATCAGAGGACGACATGGATTTCATCCGAGTCCAAGCAGTCTGGAGTTCGCACAAGCCTTTAAGCAATCATTGATGAACTAAATACTGCGCAGCGAAAAAGTCATCTAATGGTGAAATGAAGAGTACGATAATCTACATGTATTGGGAAAGGACACCGAGGAAGGCGCTTGTACGCATTTTCCTGGATTAAATCAACTTTTCTAACTGTCAGTGACCACTGCCGCGCATCGTCCAATGTCAATGCGTCCCGTGCTTACACAGCAGCTTTTGGTGACAAGAGGCTTCAGGATGAGCTGGAGAGAAAAGGTGCTCCTCTGTTCAAACTATCAGTAGACTTTGTCGGCCCTGAATGGTCAACAAACCTCGAGTTTGTCAACTTTCCCTGCTTACCAATTCTTTACTACATAAAAACTATCCCAACGGTCAACTTTCGGACTTTGCGAGACCTTGACTCTGCCTATTTTTTCTGATGCCTTTCAGTGTTCTCCTCACATTGCAGGAGCTTCAGCAGTACCATTTTCGAACTTTAGCTCGGCCAACCTTCGGAGGGATAATTCAGCTGATCTAAGATAGACCCAACTGAGTTTTGGTCACCATTTAGGATTCAGTTCTTCATCATAAATCAAGAGTCTAAAGAGTCTCTGAGCTTGTGTTTCGAGTCAAGGTGCAGAAAGATGCAGCGCTCTCGATCTTTAACCTCTTGCAAGAGATGTGACAGCTTGAGGTTCAAGCGATGCTGATGTTTAACTGTCCTGCAGTTCCCCGAAATGCTTAAAATGTCCAGTAAAAGAGTAAAACAAAGAAAAAGATGCTCATGAATTATTAACACTGTTTTCTAGTGTGCAATATCTGCCTAAGTACGAATGGATTGTTTATATTTGCAGCCGGCCGAACGATGCACTGGTCCGACTGCATTTATTCTCCTACAAAACCGTCACTGGCCATGTTTGAGCCAAAAACGCAGCAGAACTCTATGATTTTTTTCCTTCTTCCCGTCAGCTGACCTCAGTTCGTGGTATATCATAGAGACCTACATTGTAGGATAAGTTATAAACTTGTAAGATTCTCCTTATAGAATTCTTTTTAACGAATGAATTCTTCTCACACTGCTTCATTTCACTTCTCAAGTCATCTTCCAGCAATCCTCAGACTTCCATTTGATTGCCGCCGCAGACAAGTTAGAAAAGTGCTTACTTCTCAATCAACTCGGTGGCGCTAAAAGCGCTAAACCTTTGCGCAGCAACTTCGTTCCTTCTTGCTGAGTTCTTCTCCATGGGGCTGATGGAGTGAGAGGAGACGAGAGGAAGGAGGAGAGAACAGAGGAGAGGACTACCGAAAGGAGCACTTCTGGGCTTCGCCGCAGACGCCGAGGAGAGACTCAGAGAGCCAAGAGCCGCGGACAGAGAGGAAGATCTCAAAAAAGTGTCCTCCAAAGCCAAAGACAAGAAGCAAATCTTTCTGGAGGAAGGGACGGAAGGAGGGAGGGAGGGAGGGCGGCGGCTCTCACCACTCACTTGTACTTCCGTCTCCATGGTCCAAGGGGCGTGAGGAGAGGCCTCATTCATTACCACCTCCGTCATGTCCGGCATGGGCCTGTCCTTCTCCGAGCTGTGCGGCCTCTTCTGCTGCCCACCCTGGCCGTCAAGGATCGCCGCCAAACTCGCCTTCTCGCCGCCGGATCCCACCTACGACGTCACTGCGGCCACGGCTACCAGTAACGCGGTGGGTGAGGGTAGCAGCAACGGAGGCGAGGGTAGCGGAGGCGGCAGCGCCGAGGACAAGTACCGTCTGACCTTGCACGACAAGGCCGAGTGGCAGTATTCGGAGCGCGAGAAGGACAACCTGGAGGTCAGCTTCACCCGGACGTCCCGGGGCAACCGCATCGCCACCCTCTTCGTCCGATGCTCACCCAACGCCCGATACACCGTGCTACACTCGCATGGAAACGCCGTAGACTTAGGACAGATGAGCAGCTTCTACATGGGGCTAGGTGAGGAACAGCGATTTTCTCTTGCAAACTCACAAAAAAAGAAAAGAAAGAAAGAAAAATGATAAGAATTATCAAATTTTCTGACGTCTGACATCCCCTCCACAGGATCTCGCATCAACTGCAACATCTTCAGCTACGACTACTCCGGCTACGGCGCCAGCGGCGGGAAGCCCTCCGAGAAGAACCTCTACGCCGACATCGACGCGGCGTGGACCTTCCTGAGGACGAAGTATGGCATTTCTCCGGAAAACATAATCCTGTACGGTCAGAGCATCGGCACGGTGCCCACAGTGGACCTGGCCTCCCGATATGAAGTGGGCGCCGTCATCCTTCACTCTGCCCTCATGTCGGGGATGAGGGTCGCCTTCCCTCAGACCAAGAGAACGTGGTTCTTTGACGCATTTCCGAGGTGAAGCAGACGGTCTTTTGGACCATTTCAATCTTTTTTTATGTCCTCCTCCTCCTCATTGCTCTTGTAGTATTGACAAGGTGTCCAAAGTGACCTCTCCCGTCCTTGTGATCCACGGCACCGAGGATGAGGTGATCGACTTCTCTCACGGGCTCGCCATCTACGAAAAGTGCCCCAGGGCCGTCGAGCCCCTATGGGTGGAGGTGAGTACAACTCAGACGACAGTCCGACTGTTGCTGGACGGCACTGACCCCATTACCAGACGGTCTCTGTCTCTCCGCCACACTCTTTTTTCCAATGTCTCACTTTCTCCCATGACTTCCTAGGGCGCCGGTCACAACGATGTGGAGCTGTACAACCAGTACCTGGAGCGCCTGCGGCACTTTGTGGCGCAGGAGATCTCGACCAACTGACACTCGGCCCCATCATCCCCTTCTTCCTCTCTTGCAGCGTCGGCCGGAGCAACCAGCACTGCGAGGCGCAGTGACAAGAGGCGACGAGGACGAAGAGGTGAAGAAGAGAAGCAAACGTCTTGCTCGTCGCTATCGCTAACCAACTCTGACCAGGCTGAAAAGCTGCTCTGAATGATGGAATGCCCCTCTAAGTGTTCACCCCCACTCTTTTTTTTTCTGACCCCCCGACGTTGTGCTCACTCTGCCCTGCCCCAGGTGCTTGTTTGTGACACCCGCTGGAGATTCTAATCATGATCAAATTCTAGAGCAAGAAATTTGAGTGCAACAACTCCTCTATTATGTAGCGCATGGCACTGTGTCATTCAGAAGTTTTCACATCTCAGGCCAGCATATGGATTAATCTCAAGCTGGAACTGATCAAAACGCAGTAAATGCAGTCACGTCCGCCATTCATTCAAGGAGAGAGCTTTACATCTGCTACCAGTTGTCATTGTTGCCATCATCATAAAATTCACTTGCAGAGACTGTGCTTTTACTTTGTTTTTTGGAACGATTGAATGCGCAAGAAGATGGATGGAGGAATACAATCTCAAGATAAAAGCATTCGTGTATGCATATATGGTCGTACTTAGTATTTCTGTCCATGTTGTGATGTCTCGTGTAATGTGAGGGAATGAAGTGAGATTTGTAAGGAGACAAATGAAAATTCCGTCAGCTCCGTCAATGAGTTTGGAACTTCTATTTTTCAATGTAGAGATCATTCACTTTTGTGCAACAGGGGTTCACACTGCAGTACTGCCTACTTAGTACAGAGAGCAGCCAAGCATTGAAGGGAAGCCCCGTTTTGCTCTCAGCTCGCGCATGTGAGTGACCCCCAATGGGAAATACGCACTTCCGAGTGCATTTTTGTCGCGTATATTTCATCACCAACATTTCCGTGATGTACGCGTAAGTCATTCGCATCACGCGGAAGTGGAAGGAGGAGCTCTGGATATAGCGGCTCTCTCGACTAGAACAAATAGAATCCCGTTGACAGTACAAGGGGAAACCGTTCCACTATTGAGGAGGACTCTCTGTGGCTGTCCTGTTAGGAGATGAGCTCGCACGCGAGCACCAATGTGCTATATTAATTTGCGCAAGTTACACGTCGCCCATCAGTCAAGCCAGACATTGGAGTTTGTCGTCAACAACTTCTTCCCTCGTTTCCTCGACACCAGTGAGAGCAAGATCAACAAGGACAAGAACCGATACCATGACTCAGACAAGAATTGCCGCCAGGTGGACGGTGGGCCTCGTGCTCGTCGTCGCGGTAATGGGTAAGCCAACTTCTTCGAGCTGCAACAAACCCATCATCTGTGGTACACGCACAACGTTCCTTTCTTGTCCTCACACAAGCAAAAGAAGTCATTGCCCATAGGCATATATCACAGGATTATAGAGCACCAAACTTCTTTGCCACGCATTAAAGGTCATGTACGCCCGTAGGTACAGCGAAGTCTCTCTACGAGTATCAACGAATATCTTTTTTTCTTTAACGAGAGATGCCTTTTTTGCATAGAAAACAATAAGAAATTTTATCCATATGAGTTTCTTCTGGCGGAGAGGACTTAAAAGGAGCCGTCACTGTACGTGCACACAGGCGAAGTTATTTGCGTACATTGATTGCGGAAGTAACGAGCCATTGAAATCCCAATGGAAAAAGAAGTTGGGTTAGGAGACAAGCTTGCACAGTAATGGCAAAAGTTTGCATGCTTTCCTGTGTACTGTGCTCGCATGTTCGCATGGTACTGACTTCTTCAGTTTGGCCTCCACGTCGTGGAATAGCCCCCCTGATGAACTACGTATTAACCAACACTTTTTCTACGCAACAATAGCAGTGTGCGAGGTGCATCCCTTTATTTCTATCTTTATACCTGTCAAACGGAAATTACGCACACGATGACATAACAATGGCAAGATGTGTAGGTGGTCCAATTTAACTATTGAGTTATTTGGCCATGATAGCGGAAGCAGCACCATGTGGACCAGACAAAGCTGCTCTTTCGTATGCAGTCGTACGTCTGATGCAATTCAGTCCAAAGTTGAATTATCCTTGGTGAGTGAGTGAGCGCGTGAGCGTCAGCTTTGTTTTGAGTAGCAAATTTATAACGCAAAATAAGTCACGAACGACAGCAGGAAAAGAAAAAAAATCAAGGTTGTGCGGATGTGTGGCCCACAGTCGAGGTTGCGTGAAAACCGCATCCAAAATGGCACGACCGTACCGACGTCACTCAAAAGATATGACTTGCATGGTGTTGACGCTTACTTGCTACTAGTTGGGGTTTAGTGGCTTTTTTACTGTTGTCTCCTCGATTGCAGCAGCCCAGGCCAAACCTACGGCCTATGATGACTTCTCCGTCGAGTCTCGGAGCGACGCTGACCTGTTGGGTCTCATCCGAAACCGCCACGTGTTGCCCATGGACAAGTTGGTCAAGTCCCAAGGTCTCCCTTTCGACTCACACATCCTGAAGCCGGCTCTCACGAAGCAGGCGGAAGAAAACTTGGCGAAGGTCAAGAAGGTCACCAAGAAGAGGAAGGTACAAGAATAAACAGTAGTACGTTTACGAGTGATGGTTACAGAACTGCGGGGCTGCATCCGGAGTAGTTATTTTATCTACTGCTGTGAGCTCCTTCTCACATTGTCTTCGCTCTAGGTGGTTCCTGATCAGGATGCCGACGATGCCGTCGTTCACCACCTGCAACGTCGCGACGGCGCCCATGGAAACGCCGACCAGAGTGAATATCTGCGCGAGGAGAGAGCGGCCAGGGGCTACATCAGGACGGACATCAATGACTATCAGGGGATTTGCGGAAAGCAGAAAGAAGTGTGAGTGTCATTGACGCATCTATCATCTCAAATCATTGCTAGTGACTGGTGATGAAACGATGAAACTCTTGCTCAGTTTCACGCGCTTCCGCCCCACGTTCCGCATCTTGAACGGCACCTGCGCCAGCTACGGGGAGCTACCCTGGGTGGCGCAGATCCAGCTGCGTGCACCAGGTGGCACAGATATGGAACATCAGCAGCATTGTGGAGGAACCATCATTTCGGACGACCTGGTGCTCACTGCGGCGCACTGCTTTGCGTAAATGCCACATGCTTATGCACTCTGCAGTAGTGACAAGTCCACGTGGATATGTCATCAATAAGTCAATATAGCAGTGATGTGCACTGAAGCGTGTGTTGCGTTTTAGGGCGTATTCACACACGTTCATGCGCGTGGTCGTGGGACAACACGATCTGGGCTCTGTGGATGAGGAAGAGCAGGTATTCGATATCGAAGATGTCGTCAAGCATAAGCATTGGGAGTAAGTACCAACTTTGGCCACTGCTGATCAAGATTCACCAACACCCATTGTGCTGAAAACACAATTGCAGTTCTCCTCGTGAGGGTCGCTACAGCAACGATATCGCCCTCGTCAAGCTCCGTCGCAAGGGCGACCGGAGTGGAATCAGATTCTCCTCCAACGTCGCCCCAGCGTGCCTCCCGGAGAAGGACCTTGAGTTCGAGAGTGGAACTGATTGCGTTATAGCTGGCTGGGGAAAAACGCAAGGTAAAAACAGAAAATTAAGATTTCAGTAATGTCTTCATGAGCGTGCTGCACGCGTGTTGTTCATGGCATGAACAATCGAAGGCTTAACAGAGACATCTGTCTACGCAGAGAAAGGCTCCGTCCACAAGAACTGTCTGCAGGCCGCCACCGTGCCCATCATCTCCAACGAGGAGTGCCAGGAAATGTATTCTAGGAGCAACAAGCGAATTGGCAGAGGTAACGTGGCCAATGTCAAGGTCCTGGATCAAGTTGAGGCAGACAGAGAGAACACATCTTTCCCATAGGAATGACCTGCGCTGGCTACCGCGAGGGAGGCGTCGACACCTGCAAAGGTGACTCCGGAGGACCTCTGGCGTGCATTGCCAACGGTAAGAGAGACGTTTAAGGAAGAAGCATTAATGTACGTAGATTAGTTACATAAGCTCTAAGTCAGATAACGTTACTGACCTATGTTGCAACGGTCTTGTTAGGTCGCTTTCATATCTACGGTGTCGTCAGCTGGGGTGAGGGGTGCGGTGCTGCCAACCGTCCGGGTGTATACTCAAGGGTTCAGTACTACAGGGACTGGATCGAGACAACGGCGAGGAAAATCAATGGGTAAAAAGACTGTGTAACCTCTAGGGCATGAATAATGAAGATGTAGGCTTCACTAAGTAAATGTGTACCTGTAGCAAATCTCAACCAGTTCTTTCCATGTCTATAGTGATTGCACCGAAGTGTTGTACATAATTAGGATTTATAGGGAAAAAATGTCAGTATGTAGAGTGGCTCCTCAACTCTATGGTACTTCCCTAATATAACATACTGTATAACGTTAATCTTATTATACCCGACCACTGTCACGCTTAACTACAGTTAATACTCCATGCACAGATGTTATGACGCTAGTTTATGCAACAGTTATAATAAGATATATATGTCATTGTGGTGTACATAGAAATAAACAGCTTGGACTACCATACGAGCGTAGATGCATGCACGTTGAACCTTGGACACTTGCCCTCTTACGTCATTTTTTTTGGCTCGTATGAATCACACTGCGGAGTAAGTGCACAAGTAACCTATTTCTTAAAAAAGCAAAAGCGACAACTAGAGCAACAACAGCAGGGCGACCATGAAATTGAGCGAGTCGAGACAAGTCGTCACGTTACTCGGCGTTAGTGATGCCAACGAGCCGAATTTTTTGCGATCCGAGCTGAGCCGAGTCACGAGGACCTTGGGCTCGAGTTCGCACTGTGCTAGGGCATTCCGAATCAACAACTTGGGCAATCCGAGTTTTAACGAACCTGGGCAGTGCAAGCTGATACTGAGTCAGAACTGATTCGACACCTGCTCAATCTAACCTACCAAAATTAATTACTACACATACTTTATGCAAGCATCTAATGAATGAGAGCAAAATTTGCTTTGACCAGGCTGCTAGAATGCTACACCTTGATGTGCAGCATACAGAAATTCAGTCGTTACAATTCAAATCACCAAATGAGTCGACTTGCGGGCCCAGTCATCGTGTAAGCAAGTCGAGTCGACTCGTTGGCATCACTACTCGGCGTTGGAAAATTGAACATTAAGGATGGAAGGTGCGGCGTACTCTGTATTTTGTTACAGACATAGGCGTTTGTGGGTAGCATTCCCAAGAGACTCTGTGGAAGGATTTTCTCTTATAATATTCCATATAGCCTAGGAGATGGTTGCGAAGCCTCTGCAGAACATGCCACCACTTTTATTTACTAACTGCAAGAAATAGCGGAGGTTCCATGCCGTCCGCATGCTGTGGGCCATCCACGCACTCCATGTCGTCCATGCCCTCCGTACCCAATCCTCTCCGTTCCGTCCAAGTCCTCACTGA
>JAAUXU010070060.1_pt1 | contig 30919 bp, 31 predicted proteins | sample 7278151 | NCBI WGS metagenome assembly JAAUXU01 (sample SAMN14350113, study PRJNA611818) | marine sediment metagenome | isolation source: surface marine sediment (1.8m) | place: French Polynesia: Moorea | collected 2018-08 | reverse complement strand
CCCCCCCCCCCCCCCCCCCCCCCCCCCCCCCACCCCCCCCCCCCCCCCCCCCCCCCCCCCCCCCCCCCCCCCCCCCCCCCCACCAGGGTAGGGTGAGATGACATACGTTCACAGGCATACATGAAAACTGTTGGATCTTTAAAAGATCAGAGTAAGCGATTATGCAAAACAACGATTGACTTCTTCTTCTGCTGCTGCTCACCCCCTTCCAAGGAAGAGGGGTAAAAGGAGAGTATAGAGGAGGACGTGGCTAAGAAGCACCTTTGTTCGCCCATCAGTGAGGCGAAAACATAATTTACCAGAGTCTTTTGTAACTTAGTGAAAGGAAAAATGGCAAGCAAAATATTTCTTTAGGTATCTCGGACGCTGCTGTTGTGGCTGTACCAGGTCTGACTAGATACAGAGGGGGGGGGACGTTCAGTCAGTCAGTATATTAGAGAACGAAAGATAGGGTAAAGGGAAGACCCTCTCCTGGGCCTGCCTGTTGGTCAGGGCAACAGCGCACAAAGCATGCCAAAGGAAGTGTGCCAAGGAGGGTTACAAAACTGCATAAAGATATTTGACTGCTTCAAAATCATGAGGGGCCGAGCTACATGTTTCATGATAAGCAGCAACTGTCATCAGGACAGAAATGGCAAAGAAAACACCAGTGCAAGATTGCCTGTTTGCATCATTTATGGGTATTAATGATGATCCAACCATCACTTCATTGAGAGGGATTAATTATATGTACTTGTACATATTGGCAACTGTGCTCTGTTGTCCAAATCTGCCACGATCATTTCTCGAAGAGGGTCTTCCCTCTACCCTTCTTTCATTCCCTAATGTCAGTATGTAAGATCTTTTCTTCTCCCCCTTTTTCACGCCAACCCTTTCTTCTTCTTTTTATACTCACATGCTTGACTGTCAGGGGGGACAAAAATGAGAGGGGATAATGAAAGGCGAAACCAAAAAAAATCGCAGTTCGAAAATTGTGCGCGTATATGAGGGATTAGAAAGGAAGGGAAAGTCCACTAGAAACCCGCTTGTGGTTTCCTTTCTCCTTCTACCCACCGTAAGCATCTGAAGAGCTCCTTTCTTGCGAAAATGGGATGGGAAAGGGGGGGGGGGGTAAAGTGAAAATGGGACCTGGCAGATGGGGAGGGGGTAAAGGGGGTCAACAATTTGTTTTCAGCGAAAACATCCTCTGGAGAGAGAAAAACTGATCAATTCTAATGCACTTTGATCCGAACGCACTCGGCTGCTGCACTTGCGGTTGGTTGATTTTCTTTCTCTCTTTCTGTCTCCTTCACTTGTACGCTTATCCCATAACGTTCGAGCACAGAATAACGTGGCGAAAAAAGTCGGGGGAGGATTTTCGCCGAGAAAAAGAAGGGGATTAATTTTCTATCCGTCCTTAGACTCGAGCAGTTTTCGTAGGTAGAAAGTCAAGTTATCATAGAGACCTGCTAGGGAGGATGGCAGAACCAAAACAGCTTCTTCCCCACCAATTCGTCCCGTTTTAGTTCAGACGCAGTTGACTTAATCGGTTTTTCTTCTTCTATGGATGGCTTTAGATACTGAAGCAAGATTGAATTGAACGTGGACGAGCTCCAGAAGAGCCGCCATTGATTGCTGGCAACCTTGATGGTTGAAATAACTCTTGATCACGACAACTGTACGACAAACCTACACCAATGGGGAGGGGCAGGGGGAGAACAGGATGGACACAATACGTCATCATATTACGTAAAAGAAGTTTCTTCTGCTTCCTGGAGGAGGAGGACTTTCGCTAATCTCTCTTTTGTTGCCCATTTTCTGCTGCTGCTCGGCTGGGTCGGGTGGGTGGAACAGGAAGGACATGATGATGCAGGAGGATCAGAAAGGGTTAGGGCCTTGTATACGCTTAATCACTATCGGTTCTTTCTTTTTCAGTGAAGTGTCTCTCCCACTTGTCCATGGCACTACTGCTACTAGACGTCGACGACCATCTTTTTATGTACGTCTGTGTTGCCGACGACCTCGCAGAACTCCTCAAAGTTGATCTTGCCGTCGTTGTCCCGGTCTGCGAAGAGAATAGTCTTATCCACTATCTGCTGCAGCTGCGTGTCCTTCAGATTGGAGCCCACCATCATCTTGAGCACCTGGAAGAGCTCGCCGTTGCTGATGTACCCGTCGTTGTCGATGTCGTAGATCCTGCAACAGGAGGAAATTTCGTCTGGTACGTCAAGATGCCGACGACGGTTCTTTTTTTGTCTTCCTACGATGCCTCAAGGAAGGAAGAGAGAAGAAAAACCATCGTAAAAAAAAGCATACGAGAGCCTTGAGGGCTTTGGGATAGCCTCTTAATCTTGATGTCGAACTTTCCTGGCTCTAATTAATAAAACTCTGGGTCTTACAGAAATGTCTCCAATTAAGATCTTGTTTGAAGATAGAACAGGCAAGACCTGAGGACGCCGCCGCCGCCGCCGACGACGACGACAACGACGACGACGAGGACGACGACGAAGGAGAAGAAGTGTTATCGTTGGGAAACACATGGTTATTTTCTCTCTCTCTCTCTCTCTCGAGGTCTCAAAGAAGAAAATGGCCCAAGCAAGCATCCTTTTCTGAATGTTTGCTTAAAGTCAAGCATTTCTCTGCCTTCCAACACAAAGGCTTTCGAGCTTTTCTTACTCTTTAGAGGCAGGAAGAGCAACTTGACTATACCACACACGCTATGTACGACGGAGTCTCGCTGCTGTGCAGCAGCCCCATAGTACAAGTCAACTCCTCCGTCCATCTTACTTGTGTCTGCTGCTGTGTGCAAACTTGACAATTTGCAAAATAACGTTTTCCAGCAATGAGTCCAGAGGACAACTTAGCAACTCTGTTCGCACTAAGTATTCCGCTTTTCACAAAAGAGGAGCTGTACAGGTGCGCAGGTATTTCTACTGCTCACTAACACTTCTCTTTTTTTTGCACATTCCCAAAAAGAGCTCTTCTTACTGCAGATGGGGAGGGAGGGGAATATAATAGCAGGCAGGCAGGCGGGCGGGCGGGCAGGCGGGCAGACGCCTTCTCCATTGTAATAGTGACCATTACTAGGAGGAGAAATTTCAAAAATATCACCTCAAAAAGTGTCTTTGAAGTGGTAAGAAGGCCTGAACCCTCACACAAGAGCACGACAATGGCATTGTACAGTTGAGTGAGTCTCTGTGATGCTGACCTGCGGGCCCAATATCCTCTAAAGTCTCATTTTGTGTTCAAGCCTCAATTAAGGTTACAAGGCCGTAAACAAACTGTCCAGCCAGAGTCGCGGCGAAGTATTGACGATAGAGGGGCTTTAGATAAACGACGGACTTTGCATGTAATGCAGAACTAAGCTAGGGCCACGCCGGACTGGGCAGGGGCAGCCAGGGCCAGCCAGGCCACGCCACACGACTTACCTGAAGGCAAACCTTAGCTTGGAAGTTTTGTCTCCCTTGACGCTGAACTGCGACACCCCCTGGATGAACTCCTTGAAGTCCACCTCTCCGTTCCCGTCCTCGTCGAATATGTCTATCACGCGCTGCACCAGAGGGTTTTGCTGCAGCTCCGGCAGAGTCATGAACTCCTCCACGCTCAGAGAGCCAGAGTTGTCCTGCAACAGCAATAACAAGATGGAGAATAACATTATGACGTACTTCGACAGCAATTACAATCATGCCCGACACAGAACTAATGTCATTATGATCAATAACTCCCCCCTCCCCCAAGTTGGGGGAGGCTTACCCGGGGGGAAGGGGGGGGGGACCCATCACTGGAGGTTTGAGGAAGCAGTTGCTCCGGGAAAGCCCCGCAAGGAGGATCGATACAAGCAGGGGTTGTTCTACTTCATATGTTAACACGGGGGGTTGGAGGAGGGGAGGAAGACCAGCACCATCGTTAAAAACTTGCACACTTGTACGCAGCTAAAGTTGCCCCTGCAGCTGCAAAAGAGGTGAAAAAAATCTTGCCATGCCCCCCCCCCCCCACCTTCACGGCGAAGTCAGTCAACCCCAGGGGTGTTGACCATCACGTCCTTGTCTTTAGCAGCGAGGACAACGCAGGGTTGGGATTACGAGCAAATTTGGCCTTGATGGGCATCAAAGTGCTTGTGTAAAGCGGTTACGTCAGCCAAAACGATCCCGGTGGTCAATCCGTTTTATGTAAACAACTTTTCCTTCATGGGGTTCAAGGACTTCATGACTAATAATATTGTCAAGAGTAGAAAATGGTCGCATCCTGGGGAAGGGGGTTATTGCAAAGTCAGGTATATTATTATGTGACACACTTAATCGATACTGACCAAATCGAGCTTCTTGAACCTCTTGCCGAGCCGCTTGATCTCCTCGGCGTCGAAGTTGGTGGCCATCTCCATGGGGAGGCTCGCCTCGTTTCCCATGGTGTCGGCTCTGCGGTCTCCGTCGTCCGCGAACTGCTAAAACGAGGTACGTGTGTGGCCGCGCCGCTTCTACTTGATCGTCGTGGTCTCCTTCTTCGCCAATCCGCCCGCCGGCCCCCTCCTGGCGCCGCCGCGGCCGCCGCAGCGTCCCGCTCGTCGTCGTCGTCCTCGGATGTCGCCGCGGCCGCTGTCGCCGGCCTCGTCAAGAGCGCGCCAGCAGACGGCGGCCAACGACGGGCCCATCAAAGGCCCGAGCTGCGGGCTCTCGTGTATCGCGCGCGGGATCGCCGCCCCGCGGGCTGTGGATGGAGCCTGGCGACGCCTCTCCTTGCGGACGGGGGTGCGACGGGTGCAAATTGGCCTTGGTCTCGAACTTGCTGCTCGTCCTCTGGCGTCGAGAAGGCTGCGGAGTAAGGCCACTAATGCCAGACGAGAGACTACTATGCAGTTAGGATGTCGACTGACTGCTGAGCGCCAACTACTACTAAGCCGAGTTGAACCAGCCGAACTGAACCTGATGGGAGGAGGAGGAGGAGGGCGACGACGACGAGAGGCTCCGGGCGGCCCGGCCCAAAATCGTTATCAATTCAACAGCTGCCCGAGTAGGCCCAAGCAGGCAGGCAGCCAGGCAGAGCAGCCAGGCTGGTGGACGACTACGTCTACGGCGACGACGACGACGACGACGACGGCGAGAAAGAGGGGGAGGTGGTGTGGATGGAGCAAGAAAGTGCCGTGGAGAGGCCAGGTTGGCCCGGCGACAGAGGAGGTGGGGAGAGTAAACGGAGATAAGAGGGGGGGGGGGAGCTCTGGACGCGGGACGACGACGAGGAGTAGGAGAAGGACGGCGACGACGAGGAAGCTCAGCCGCCTCTCGAGGGGCGAGAGCAACCGAGGGAAGGAGAAGGAAAGCCCGAGGAGGAGAAGAAGGAGGAGGAGGGGGAAGAGGAGGAGGTCGTGTAGGAGGAGGACGAAGAAGACATAAGAATCCGACGGGACTGAGGAACAACCAAGAGATATTTGATCGAAGACGTTTTTGTTATTCTTCTACTGGATGTCCCACAGGCCAGACTTCCCGTCCCCGCTCCAGTGCCTTGTCAAGCCCGTCCTCAGCTCGAGCCTGACCCATCCCGACGAAAAAGACGGGAGCGGAGTTCGCGAGCGACGAAAGCAACAACCGCGAGAGCCGCTCGTGCGTACGCGCATGAGGTTACGTACGTACTTAGGAGGCGCGCAAGTGCTCACTCAGTCTAACTTCTCTGATTCTATTGGTCGCATACTATTTGGCGGGCTCGGCCATCTGTATGCCGCTGCTGCATAGAATGCATTCGAGGCTTTCCCGGATTTTTTTCTCCGCAAAACGCATTTTTTTTCATGGGCCAAAGGTCTGGACCGTCATGGCGTAACAAAAAGCGCTACTCGTTCAGACACACGATGCTGCACAACCCGTACTGTCTGCACGAGCAGGACGTGACCTCGTACGGAGAACAGGAACGAGCAGTTGTGCGCTGCTGCCAACAACTGGACGAACCACGAGCAATGCAAAGTAGAACAACAACAACAAAAAAAAATGATGCATGCAGGGAGTGAAAAAACGGGAAGCTTTAGACGCATGCACAGAGCTCAACACGCCCTTTTTTCCGCACCACGAATATAAGTGACCTCGCCGCAGGGGGAAGGAAAGCTCGCATGGCAAAGGGCCTTTCATGAGGGGGGAGCCGAGCCTCGTGTGTGTGTGTGTGTGCGTGTGTGTGTGTAATACACTGGAGGAAAGGCAAAATGGAGAGCGAGCGAGAGAAAAAGACGCCCGTTTTCTCTGTCAAAGTTATTGTTGTTGGTTGTTTTTGGCTGACTTCCTTCTCACCACAGATCTGACAATACAGAAGTTGTAATGCTGAGACTACCGAGAATTGGACTGGCACAAGGACAGAGCAATGTGTGTATTTGTACGCACATTTTGCCTTCTTTCTCTTTTGTTTACTCTACTTATTCTTCCGAAGGTGTCGAATTGATTCCCCAGCCTGGCTGAAAAGTCATGAAACAGCCCAGGTTCGACGAGTGAATTATTTATGCACGCTTACTCAAAAAACCGAGTTTTCACAAAACGCTCTTTCTCTGTGTGTTGAGGAGATACCCTGCTTGCGCAGCTGTTGCATTGGATGTTGTCGAGTCCTCAGAGGCCCATCTGTTGCTTCGCCATGCTGAGCCACTCTCGGGAAATGATCACCCTCTGGATTTGAGCGGTGCCCTCGTAGATCTGGGGAGAGTCGAGTTCACTATGTGCATCATCAGAGTACTCAGAGAGAAGAGAGAGAGAGAGCAATGGTAATGGACGTTGTTCTGATCTTTCATCAGCAGACCTGTTCCTGTTTCCACTTGGACTCCGCTGCAGAGAGGAATTTGGGGCGGGTCATGACGTCCGTCCGTCAGCAAATGTGTGTACACACACGTGTGTACATATCTTTTTTGCCTCAAAAAGGACCGATGTTAATATAACAGTGCGGTCACGCACACACTTCTGGTCGCACACCTGTTCTTCCAGGCAATCAAAGTCGACAAAAGTTCAAGATTTGTTTGCTTTGCCTCAGGCGGCCATAGGGGAATTGTGATAATGAAATTAGGACTATAGCAATGTTTCTCTTGCTGCTGGCCAAGTGAGAGGTTTGGCGACTTGCCGACTGCGGACACGTCTGGGTCCGCACTGTCCTGGACACCGCACCTGCACATTTGTCAGGCTGGACACAGTCGAGCTCCCTCTTGAGACGGGTGCACACGTGACGACGCCTCAAACACTTGTTTACAAAGAGTGCATAGAAGAAGCACAACAGTGGAAGCAAAAAGTCTCCTTCAGACAGCAAAAAGACCCACTCACCTGGTAAATCTTGGCGTCCCTCATCAGCTTCTCCACGGGATACTCAGTGTTGAATCCGTTGCCCCCGAAGACCTGGACTGCGTTGGTCGCGCACTGGTTGGCCACGTCGCCGGCCATGCACTTGGCGATGGAGGCCATGTATGTGTTCCTTATTCCCTGAAGACAAGAATGTCTAGTGTATGCAGACCCTTGGACAGACGGAACCTCAAAATGGCAAATCTGAGCAGGAAACCGCCTTCTCCGATGTCATTGGACGGGGACAACGAGTCAAGTCTGGTTTGGCTCAGCTCCCGACTGCACTGCCGCTTCACTTCCTCGAGAAGATGGCGCTGACTGAAGCTGCAGTGCAGCCAGATCAAGAAGATGAAGGATGACACAGTGGGAGCAACAGCAACGCTCACTTGTCACGTGTGACCTTCACACTGATCCCGAGACGAAGACACCGAGGAAGGACCCAAGAAGGCTGGCCTTTGAGGGGAAGGCTGATGCTCACACCCGTTGGATGGACACCTCTCAGTCATGTTCGTGTCAGTCAAAATGTTACCACCTACTGGAATGACCTGCTGGACTTGGGACAGGGAACTCTCATGCTCTCTGATGGAAGAAGACGTTCTCTTACGTAGTAAACTGTGCTACACTACATAACTTTGATCCCACATTGTGAAAAAATGAGTGGTCCTAGAGCAAAAGTGCAAATCAGTTTGATTTTGGAGGAGCTGCTTTGTTTTCCCCAGAGGGGTAAACCACTTTCAATCAAGTCGAAAGTTATGGTTGAAAATAGAAGTGTGGGCTGCACTTACATACAGCACGTTATAAAACTAGGGAGTTAAAAGCGCAGATATGAAAACAATTGGGGTTTTTTTTTATAGAAAAAAACATTACACTAGTATCAGCTTAAACGGTGTCTAATGCCAATTTCCCAGCCCCAACAAACAAAATTGACATTTTCAAACTAGCCTAATGAAGACTATTCATTCAGTGCAGCTACAGAACCAGTCAATGGCAAGAGAGAACTTTTTTTTCGATGTCTACCTATGAGTGAGCACATTTGATGCTCATATCCAGTGATGCTTAGGACGCGTCCGCCGTCTACCGTGTGTGCCAGTAAGAAGTCTCCCGCTACAATCCATCTATAGCCTTTGGTCCTGCTGGGGCAGTCTAGACAAACCCTCAGACGACGTCATACGAAACTCACCTGATCATTTTGCCAGGCAGACTTTTGATAGCAGAGTCTCGCAGCCTCGACGCCTGGGGTCAAAAAATGGTACAGCTGAATTACAGCAATGAAGCTCAGTCATGTTGCTACCAACCCATGGCCATGTCTGCAAGAATGAAGGCCACTGCCTGGTGGTTGATGATCGGCATCCCGAAGGTCTTCCTCTCCGTGGCGTACCTGAGGGGAAAAGTCCTTTCATTCCTCCGACCCATTCATTTGCATACATTCGTCTTACTTCGTGGACTCATCTAGCGCTCGTTGTGCCAGACCCACGGCCCCCGCGGCCACCGGAGGCCTGGTGTTGTCGAACGCCCCCATGGCCACTTTAAAGCCGGCACCCTCGCCGATCAAGACGTTCTCCTTGGGGACGACAACGTCCTCGAAAGTAATACCTGTTGACAAAAGTTGCTTTTTAAGTGGTGCATCTGACAGACGATAGATGTTGCTACGGCTGCATTGATGCGATACCTCTGGTGTCAGACGCTCTTTGTCCCATATTGATCTCCTTCCTGCCCGGAGTTACTCCTGGAAGGTCCCTGTCCACAATGAAGCCGGTGAAGGCCTAGAAGAAGCACTCAAAGGGTTCCAATTCAAGCAAAGTCATGCTCATGTTCAGGCAAAGTCACCTTGCTGGCAGGACACTTGGGGTCGGAATTGGTTCTGGCCAGCACGAAGTAATAGTTGGCCACTCCACCATTGGTGATCCACATCTTTTGCCCATTAAGCACCCATTCGTCACCCTGAAAACGGAGAAACAAACATTTTGACTGCGTGGTCAAAAGAAAAGAAATGGCCGTCAGCCTCATGAGATAAGAGCAAACTTAATCCTTTTAACTTTAAGTGCAAAAGTTCCCCGAACAGACAAGCTTATGCACACTCATTGAAACTAAAAATTGCAACCTTCTTCTCCGCTTTGGTCTTGACCCCAGCGACGTCACTGCCAGCCCCTGGCTCGGTGACGCAGTAGGCACACAGCAGGGGCTCCTCCGTCAATCTGGTGAGGTACTTCTTCTTCTGCTCCTCGTTGCCCGCCAGCATGATGGGCATTGAGCCCAAGCCGTTGGCTTCCATGGCCGTGAGGATGCCTGAGCAGCCGTAGGCGATCTTCTCGGCAACCATGCAGCCTTCCAGGGTGCTAAGTCCCATTCCTGCGAGTGCACAACAAACGTGCTGCTCGCCGCTCCTTTAGTCAGACTTTGGTCGAGCTCACCTCCATACTTGGGCGAGACGTGCAGGTTCATGAGGCCCACACTATGGGCCTTCTTGATGATGTCCCAGGGGAAGGCGCCCGTGCGATCGTGCTCGGCAGCGACGGGGATGATTTCATTGCGAGTGAAACTTTCCGCCAAGTCGAGGACCTGGATCGACGTGTTGACGAGTAACAAACAGAATCTAGTGTTGGAACCACTTGAGCAGTTACCTCTTGCTGCTCACTGGTGGGTTGAAAATTGAAGCCGCCTGCGATTGCCTCAGCTAACGGAAAGGTTCTTCCTTATAACCTATATCAGGTCCTTAAAAAAAGTCATCTATGTACCCTTACCTTGAGCTGATAGACGCTGAGGTGACGAAGTCAACAGTCTGCGCAAGGAGGCAGACGAACTAATGGGTCGGAGAAGATTTAAAGAAGACATGACCGAAGGGTTATTAACTTATATTCTTCACTCCTCACTTTGTTCACGTACTTGGCCAGCAACACTACAGTACTGTACTGCTCGTGCCCGACAATCGTAGACGTTGCCGTAGATGTCTGAAGGCCAGGCTCAAGTCTCCACACTAGACTGATCACCACTGATAAGGAGAAGTCAGTGGAATGAAACTGTAAACATGGACCTGACCTTATAACTGGATGATTGATTCGTACCCAAAACAGTCGTGACGGCGCGGTTATGCTACATCAGGTGTGACACAACAGCTTCGTCTTGAGCACTCTATGACCGGCGTTATCCCAGCCTTCGGCCACTGTCACCTGTGACCATGCAGATGACCGTTGCGTGACACGAGTGACCTCCCCTGCTTTGCATTCAGAAGTTTCTAGGACCACGTCTGTGGTCACTCACTGTTTGCATGAAAGTCAGCTGCAAGTTGTGTTACTGCATCCATTCCACAGTTTCGGGGTCTGGTCCACTGACAGAGGCAGCTCCGTGTGGCTGCAATGGAGCAGAGCTGGTCTCTGTCTGGTTCTCTTTGGCACTTGTAGAAAGTTTGCTACAACCACGTCCTGTCGGGTAGAGCAGATCCTGCCGGTATCAACCGTAGCCACGAGTTATTTCAATTATTACTAAGTTGTGTGACATAAAATGACATTCACATGTTCAGCTGACGAGACCTGAATCCGTCAAGTACGTCACTGTCAGCGCCGACGTCTCTGAGCTGCTTCTGCCTCACTTGTCACTCTCCACTTGGACGCCGACCAGACCGGACTCTCTTCAGACAATGGATTCGAAAGCTGCTACTGCGTCCATTGACGACCGAGGCCACGAAAAGCACGAGTTGGCCATGATCGATCCAAGGGATCCCAATTTCCAAGACACCGGTGAGAAAATGGTCACAATCACTTGGAACTGCCCTGGTTCCCAGTTGAAAAGGCTTGCGATGTGCGATTTCTCTTGTATTAGCGACTTTTTCGTACTAATTCTTCTTATGTTGATTCATCGCAGTTAACCTCGTTGATCGCAACTCTTGCCCCAATGGCTTCCCCCTGGTGGACGCGGACCGGTCCGGCAGGAAGAGTCAGTTCGACTTGGTGGAGCTGGCGTCACAGATACAGACAGTGAGCCCTTCAACTCAACTACGCTGTTTGTAGATCTATAATTCAGAGACACCTGATCACAATATGCATAAGGATCGCGCTTGCAACGATCTTGTCGGGACCAAAGAATTTGCTCAGTCAAACCGTGCCACCGCTCTCATTGCATTGCAGCAAAAAAGGGTTAAGAAGGGCTCAAAATCAGCAAAATTTCTGCCACCCTTTCTGGCTTCCTCCTGTGAAAGACAGAGTTGAGATTAACAGCTCAATGACAAACATTCTATTGACCTTTGGAGACAGTGGATGAATAGTGATCATTTCAATTGGGTCTGACTCAACTTTTTGCCCAAGGTTGCACTTGCAGCACTTTACAACTCCTCCCAGAGGGTGATCAACCCCACGATGAATGAGTAACAAGTTGCTCAGGTTTGGGAGAAAAAGCTACAATAAACACTTTTTTTGTTTTTAAGTTCATTTGACTGCAAGGCTGAGTTTAGTATCTAGAAAGTAACTCATCAGGTCCACTTCTAAGTTGTTGACCTCACATCCTCACGTAAAAACTTTGAAGGCAGAGAGAGGACCCAAAAGCTCATTTTTTCCTCATTCCATCCGACTAAAATGTCTTTAAATGGAACAAATCTAGGACGCCGCAAGAGAGTAAAAAATTTAATCCAGCCTGATAGATATGAGTTAAACACATATAAAGAAGGAAAAAATATCTTTGTCTTAGGCAGATCAGTTCTCTAGAGCTAACGCAGGAAGCAAACTTTCGGTGATAGCAGAACAGGTGAGCCAGCCAAAAACATTGCCTTTTATGTTGACCACAATGGAGATAAAACAGCTTCTCTACCCTTTTGGACATTAGGTGCGCTTTCTCCAAGAGCAGGCCAAAAAGGTGCTGGAAGAGGCCAAGCTCAATTCCGAGCTGCACCACATTGCGTGCAACTTCAAGAAGGTCCCGGGCAAGGTCTACTTCGTCTACAAGAGACCGGGCGAGAACGGCAAGAAGTACATGAGCATGATTTCTCCCCAGGTGAACTTTGTTGCCATCATCTCCGTCGCCGTATGTTGTTTGTTATGTCTCATTGATAATGTCAGGAATGGGGCTCCAACCATCCAGAGTTCGTTGGCGGCTACCGCCTTGAGCACGACATGTCTTGGACGCCGCTCAAGGATCTGACCAAGAGAAGCGAAGAGAATGCCATGATTGACAAGATCCTGAAGGCGGGATCGCAGCTGTCGCTCACCTTCAACTAGAAATTCACGCAGGCTTACCAATGTTATGAAGGATCTGATAATGAAAGCATAGGAATCACAGTCACCCCTCAACCTCATGACAGCTTTCGTGTCCAGCGTCGTCTACGCGAGTTACATGGTTAGTCCGAGGCAGCAGCTGGAGAACCATCGGAGACCGTGTTTGCGCCCTCGTAATATGTACGTGCAGAAAGAAACACAGTGGCCTCCGCTTAAATGCACGGCCACGAAAAGAAATGTGCACAGAGGCAAAGTGCGTGATCACCCAGGGAGAGGGAGGAGTGGATCGCTCCATTGTGATTCGTCCTGGAGCTGCTGAAGTTTGAATATTCTCCGTGAAGAATACAACCGCGGAGCAGGTCTGGAATCTCCATTGATTTATGTACTTGTCATACTGTGGTAGTGACGTAAGGAATCACTGGACGCATGGACGAGGTGGACCATTTTGTCCAGAACAAAGCATTTAGTGCAGGGTTGCCACGAAGTTCGGGGCCCAGATCCACTTAATGCCGGTTCTCTGGTTAGGCGTTGAGGCATGCTTATCCTATGCGACCATTCAAGGCACTTGACGACCACTGTCGAGCTTCTCAGTACTGGCAAGCCTGCTTCGGCGTGGCCGTCAATGGGGTCCGAAAGCATTCGCGCCACGTAGTGGTTGAGGCCGAAGAGGACAGCCGTATGGAGTGATGTCTCGTGTGATGCTCGCTGTTGCTAAGCTAAGTGCGCACTTCATACCAAGTCTCACTCACTTCGGCACGCTTACACTTACGTAAACTAGTGTTGCCATCCCGAGAACTCGGTAGCAACCCTGTAGCTTCGACAAACGCAAGTTCTTTGTGCAACGCGTTGAAATCACTGTGGACGTGTGAAGTGCAGAGCTTTAATTTTTCTCCTTTTCATGAGAAAGCTTCATTACACAGACCAGACACCGTTAATTTGCTGGCGCAGTAGGATTAATGTCACAATTATGCACACACAGCAACGACTACGACCTCCTCCTCGCGGCCGAAATCGTCATGTCGATCCCAACGAATACAACAATAGTGTACTAAACAATTGCTTTTCTCTCAACTCGACCAATGCTGTCGTATGTAGTATAGCTTGGAATAATGAAGATTGGAATGGATGGAGAGCTACCGACAAGACGCATAGTTACACAAGAAGATGACTATGTCAGGACTACTCAAAAGCTGTTGTTCTACATATTGTAGGGGGCCCGGCTTGGTGGCAGCTCTGTTTATCTTTCCAGGAACCTCAGCAGGTATTCTGAGTCATTCTCCTTCTTGTTGCGCTGAAATGAGTGACTATGATATGTTAGGTTAACAAACATTTTTAGGGATCATTGTTGTGTCTTCCTCGTATTGTTAAAAGGATCTCACGTTTAGGCTCCTTTTCTGCAGCTTGGAGATCCTCTCCTGCTCTTCGACGGTGTCGAGCGAGACTTTCTTGTCGAACTGAAAGACAAACTTTGGTTCAGTTCAGTCCTGGACATACAGGGTGAGGCAGAAGCAGCTTCATTTAGACTTGACCACTGGCCAAAAAAACCCACCCCGATATCATTTGCAGTTGACTCAATATGTAGACATGGTGAAACGCCAAGGGGTTTTTGGAGTGAAACGATATAGTGAAGATGGCATGTATTTAATTCATCATTCAACAGCATGCAACAATCCACATGGCAGAGTCTTCTACATGGATAATTGCATTCTCCAGCTGATGGCACGATGCAACTGACGAGCACGCACATTCAAAGCAAAAACCCGCGCGTCCTATGAGAAATGGATCTATCTACCTTTGGAGGACATTTTCACTACATGAATTTCACTCCAAAAAGCCTCAGTGTTTCACCAAATAATCAACGATATGGCACATCTTAGTCAACTTAAGGTTGGTGGACAAAATTTCGACGAGATGTCTCGGGTGAAAGTGCTCAATATCCTTGAGATCGGGGTGGGGGTTGGCCGACTTTGATCCGATTTTGAAGAGGCTGTTTTTCAAATCATGTCGTCATTAGGCATGACTGTACGGTCAAATCCTCTCAAAGTTCTGAGACCCACGACAAGTACATCATGACTCTGAAGCACACCATAAGTTCTGAAGACATGACTTATGGTAGCAATAATAACAACAGCAATAGCAATGATTGGTCAGCAATAAAATTATCTTGAACTTGATAGTGTGTCAAGGCTGCGAACTGCTGACAAAGAGATGAATCTCAAAAAGTCCACTGACATTTGAAAAGGTAAAAAATTGCATTGAACATGAAATACGCGGAAAATATTTGCAACGCTCAATTCTTCGAAAGCTCCACTATTGAATTCGCACTTTCCAAAGTGAAGCCTGACTTTCTTCAGCCAAGCTACGATTTGAAGATCAGTAGTACAGTAGAAATTTTTATGAGCTCCTCACGTCGGCGACGCCCACGAGCTCCAGCTCCTCCTTCGAGGTGTCCCTGCCCTTCCTCAGCAGCATGTACTGGTTGCGCTTCTCCTGCGGGGGTCTAGGTTGGAGAAGACGACGAGGAGAGCCCAGCGGAGGCCAAGACATGTCCGAGCGCAGGCGCCTGAGTGACGTCATATCCCATTAGTTAGTCACTACTTTTGGTGGTTTTATTTTTATAGCAGTGTGTGTCTACGCATGCGCACACAAGGTGTTCCGCATATGCACATGATGGTTCAGATAAATCCGCAGCCCTCATTCCTCTTCTAGTGATCCCTAGGCCTGGGCAAACTTCTGGTCGCACTGCAGTACATACGAGGTTTCTTTTGGCACCAGACTTTGGCATTGCTTTCAAAGTTTAGTCTCACTTATGGCTTCAGTCCCTGGTTGCCCCCGGTGCAGTGGACGCCGGTTGGCAGTGGTCAAAAGCCACGATTGTAACAGGAACATTTCTACGCTGAAATGTTTCGTCGGGAAAATCGCCTGTCGTAGGACAAACAGACCGACCACAACTTCGCCATCTTGCAAGGCATCATCCCTTGAATGACTCCGATGAAATTTTTGCTCTTAAATGATTCAATTCACCGGTTTTCCTAACGCCTTCAATAAATCAGCCTTATTCTTTGAATCGCACTTTGTTAGATTTGTGTTAATTTCGACGACTGAAGGACCTGTCGAAGAAGATCAATTCGGCCTTTTTCTCGCCTGACACCCAGTGAGTGTGTGCGACAGATCATAGGGTCGACTGCCTACATTGAACTAGACCATTGCTCCATGAAGTTGAAGAAGTTTCGGCTTTGTCTGAACCACCCTGTGCAATTTTAGAAGCGTACCTTTCAAAGCCTTCAGGGTCCACACCCATTTCGTCCTCACTGAAAGTGGATCCGACACGGTTAAAACGACACCAGACGACTTTCATGCAGCGGCATTGGCAGACAGACAGAGTGACGACAATCTTACTTAGGGTCTGGACATTGAAAACAGAATAATCTGCCATTTGACGCGAAGTCTCCGCTTTACTGCGACCTTTGCGCCACCAATTTATTGGAGTGATTTTACTTCATTGCCGTGATTTTCCACTTTATTGGAGCGATTTCTCAGCCTCGTGTCCCGTAGGACTGCGCTACTGCACTAGGTACTTTCTGCTGGAAAGTTCGGGCAAACGGAAAGCAACAATTTCGCGTCAAATTACAAATTGCCTGTCCGTGATGCGCACAACGTTTTCCTCGTCTTCAGTCAAGTTTTCGACCTGTCCTCGGCCTCATATTGTCCTCGGATCAAGCTGAGGCCTCCGACAGGTCAAAGTCTCCTCAGTCAAAACTTGGAGAAGATATAGACAGCTACAATATGTAGTCAGTATATCTACCTCATCAGCTTGTAATCTCCTTTTCTGGACCGTACTTGCTGCATCCTCTTGCTGGCGCGATGGTCGCTGGCGCCCTCAAAGCCGTTAGCCAAGTATCTATCCCACCGAAATCTGTTCCTCAGGTCGCTGTCGCCATCCAGAGGATGGTTATTGTCTCCCAGGAGCTCGCCCAGTGACGGCGAACTCAGGTGATGGTGGTTGCTGAACGAGTCAAAGACCGCAAATGCGTTAACAGGAAGGCTCAGTGTGTGTGAGTAGGCACAGGGTGAGCCATGGCCCAGTGATGTGGACAGGGCAAACATATCCACCTCGTGCCAGGGCGGCAACATGGAGAGGGTCGTCACCTCAAGCGCTTTGGGGAGGGCGAGGCCAGCGAACAAAGCCAACGCCAGCTTCTGTATGCTTACTGACTACACAGCCTGTGTCACTTAAAGTGTACTAAGCTCAGCCAGGCTTAAAAGTCTCCCATCGCAAGAATGGCAACGATGACAGTTGAAACTGCACTGGGAGGGCGTAGTCAGCAAGATCTATTATAGCAGTGATGATACCTTAAGGCTCACCCTGTAGTCAGGGCCGGGAGGGGGGGACCTCTAGGCCGAGGACCTGCCAGGTGCTGCTGCATCTATGAGATGGGAAACCCCTACCAGACTGCAGTCGTTATGACACTGACCAGCAGTATCAGGAGCCTCTTGGGCAGTATTTCTAGCTTTGATGACAGCAGTTGGTCCATCTCAAACTCAGACAGGGTTGGCAGGTCATGGAAGCTGCTCATTGTGTCACTGACTGCGGTCCCCCCCCCCCCTCCCCAGTACTTTAATCAACATTAATTATTTAAGTCTGCCAGGCCTACAGCACTTTGAATAACATAAGGGTTTCGCTCAGTCGCTTTCCTAAGAGGCCACAGCCTCATCATGGGAAGTAGCATATTATGCATTGGTTGGGTCGGACTGGATTGCCAGCCAGGAGGTCTCGTCTGGACAGTCATAGGAAAGCAAAAGGATATTTTGCTTTCTTACTGCAGCAACTTGTATTCGTTTGCCACAAACGCCAGAAGTATTATTCGAATGCTCCCGTCTCTGATGAGGCGCGCGCCAGTTCTGCGCAGGTCCCGCACAACCCTACAGGAGCTGAGGGCGGGTGCAGAAGGGCGTGGCGGCCAACATTACATAGGTCATGGTTTGAGGATATGCGGCAAACCGCAGCAAACAGGCCGAGACCATGTCTTAAAGTCATTTCCAGCAACAGCAACCAATGTGCAGCAAGAGCCATGAACGAGCCGAGTTCGAGCTGGGAAGTGCGAGATTCGAGCTTAACCTGGCCCGAGTCGCTTCAAGCCACTGTTTCCTACTCATACTGGCCCATCACACTATATAAAACAGTGCGTTATTATCGGAAAAGGGTTCACAGTTGGAGTCATGGCTCAAGCTGAAATTTTCCATTTCGGGCCGAATTTGAGTCCCGGCTTGGCTCGATTGGCTCGAGCTGGTCGGGAGCCAACAGTGGCTCACGCACATCCCTGTTGGTTTTCTCTTCTTGGGCAAAATTGGCTTGCACGAGTACGAAAGACTTGGTACGGGGTGAACACTTTCGACTTCTCCAGCGAAAGAAGCACAGAAACCGCGGGTCACCCTGTGGTGTGTACAGGCACATTGGGGAAAGCCTCCTCCGCAGGAGATGGCCCTGCTGGCCCTGCTGGCCCTGCTGGCCCTGCTGGCCCTGCTGTCGTCAACCACGTTACCGTCACTTTGCTCCCGCACACCTGTTGTTCCGAAGATGCTGACATGCATACGTGCTTCGTACAGGGTGGGGAAGGCCAAATGCAACTTTTGCCACGTTCACCTCTCACTGAATTTCGACACCCTGTACAGACTGTTCGTAAACCTTCTACTGCGCAATGCTACAGTGGAACCTTTTTAGCTCAGGTTATCGTGTAAGAAGCTGGTTCTTGCTTTTACATGGAAAGAGAAGAGCAATTTAATCTTTATAGAGAGGTTCCACTGTCATAAGACTATCTGAAAGAAAACGTTAATTTGGATTTCACCCACTAGGAAAGACTTGATATCGAAGGCATTGGACGCCGCTAGCAAGCAGCTGACGTGGGGTTTCCCCATTTTCTGCTCAAAAGGAGGATGCTAAAAGAATTGTTTCTCCAAGGACCTCTAAATTGAGTACTTTAGACTAGAGGTCCTTGGTTTAACCTTTGGTAACGCTCACTGTTGCTCTCCCGCTTCCTCCCTGGGGCAGAGGAGCAGAAAGGAGTCAAGACTTGGGCAAGGATATCAAAGTTCCTTCGTTTCTTTCTTCCATACGTTGAGAGGGCGACCAAAAAAAAGGACTTTACTGACATCTAGCGTCGAGCGAATACAATGCACCAAGAGTTTGTGACCAATGTATCAGATGCACAAATGCACCCGACAAAGTGGAATTCGGATAATCGGGATCTGGATAAATGAGGATATCCGGAAATTCGGACTTTTTCTAATTCTGCCAACCTCGGCATTTGTTGCACTTATGCACTGAGGAATTCTTTAAGATGAGATAGCAAAAGTGTTAGGATCTCTCCTCATCCCCCCCTCCCGTGCATACGTGTGAGATATAATGTTTCTAGTGTCTCTCTGGTCTGAGAGACTAAACAAAGTCACCAGACATCATTAACAAACTTTGGAGGGTCCCTGAATGTGCTATTTTTCGCTTCATCGGGATGTTCAGTTAAATAGAATTTTCGTCATTGCAAAAACAGTGGCCCTGATTACCCGGATTCCACTGTGATGGCAAAGTAGCTTTCACCGGTAACAATGTTCACAGGGAGGGGGGGAGACTTATCCCACATGGTAGACCTAGGAAGTGCTTACTTGAACTGTCCCGCGTAGAACCGCGCCAGCTGGGCAGGAAAGACAGCTTTGAGGTCTGGTTCCAGTTGTCGCAGAGAGGAGCCGGAGGCTCCAAGGGCATCCGGAGCCTCGCCAAAGTCTGGAGCTTCAACGAGAGTGTTGTTGTCATTGTCTCGTAGGAATCGTGACGTTGGAGTCATTGGTCATAGAAGGGGGGGGGAAGAGGTGAAGTGCAGGGAATTCCCGAAATACGAGCATATCAACACTTTCCCGTCTTACTCCAGTCCAACCCATCTCCGAGTCAAACATCAATTATCTGTGGTGATGATCGAGATAATTGCTCATTGCCGGGAAAATGATATCAATGCAATTATTAATTATCATGTTCCAAGTGCGGCTAATGGGGTCATGATTGAAGTCACCTTTTTGAGTGAAGCAATCAACCTTTATGGTTTTAATGGTTAATGCTCGCCTGAAGCACTATTATGAACTTCATAGATCAGCGCGCAACCACAAAGCCAATAACATAATGTAGTAAAATGTGTAGACTTTGTCATGTTGGATGTGAAATTAAGAAACGAGTATGATAATGTGTTTGCGCACCCTTCCGCAGGCTTGGTCTACAATGTTCTTTTGATGAAGTCTCCATTCTGGCTTCATTGCAACATCAGCTTAACGATGGCAGTCAATGCTGGGAGATCCACATGGAATTGTACACTGTTGTGGTCACATTGCATGGATGTGAGAAGGTTTCAACTATCACTGACTAATATTGAATATCACATCTATACCAATGACAATGATTCGAATGAATAATAAAATCTTCGACAATCAATAATGATAACTGTTAGTTTTGGCGTCCACTGATACTTGGAGGGTTTGGTTAACACCTTCTGAAAGTTCTTCCAGCTCAGGAACCAAGTTCCGGAGACCGGATAGATGAGTGTTGTGAACCAGGGTTCAGCTCCACCAGCTCGGGGATCCAGGTTCGAAAAAACGCCCATTAAAAGCTCCATATTTGTTCCTCACGCTACAATGTTTGCATTTGTTCAGCCGTTGACACGCACCATTCACTTTCAAGAGCAACCTTTCCTCAAAACTTTCTGCCTGGATGAGAAAATTTACCTGAGATGGAACTGTTGTTGTCTGCGGGGAATGGAAAATCCAATCAGTTCCTTAATATTGACAAAAGAAACTTGATGTAAGATCAGTTCCACAAAAGCGGAGGAACTGCAAAACTTTTCCGATCACTTCCTCAAAGCACTGATTGAACAGGTCATTATTGCAAAACTCTGTAGCTAAACAAAGTGCTTCAATGCCAGACCCACAATATTTATCACGTCTACGTTGCTGGATGACCGGACCCACTGTTCTGCCCCAACTTTGGCCAGAGAAAACCCGCCTTAGGTCAGCAGCTCCTACTTGAAAAGCCACATTGTGCGCCACCTGCGCCAGGCCAATGCGCCGAGCTACTGGCGCTGATCACGAAGAGATTGGAGAGTTATGAAATTACTGTGGAGTGACAATTTGGGTGGTCTCAGCTGTGATCCAGCATCGCTCCGGACTGACACTGGTTGCTCTAGCACGATGGAGACACCGAACCCAAAAATGAAGCCATGAAGAAGCAAATGTTGCCAAGGCTCTGCTTAAAAAAAACAACAAAGAAAGAGTCCTCAATGATCAGAGATTGGAGAGGCTCCCCTTGACGCCGAAGAAGAGCGGCGACGACAAGGACAAGGAGAACGAGAACGAGGAGAAAACTTAGCATATTTTAGTCGTGGCTGCACGCCGACTTTTCAACCTCCTCGTGATCAGCACTTTTAGCTCGGCAAAAGTGGCAGACTTTTCAAGTGCGCAAGGAGATGCTGACTTAAGGCCCTCAAATGGGCCTCCAAAATGACTTCGTCATGGCCAGAATCTGGTATTTGGCAGCTCCGTGGCACAGGTGATGACCTACAGGAGTCAGTGGTGTGGAGACAGATTACTGATGCCTTAGTAATAAAACTTCAACACTCACTCCAATTTTGAAAGATGCCTAACCTAAGTCGGTTGCTTACTGTTATTCCCTCCGATTGTGTGACCCCCATGTGGACCAAGCAAAGGTACTAACTGCCCATCTCTACTACTCGATCAACGTTTCCTTTGTTGAGGTGACCATTTTGGCCTGCAGACCGATTACTTACGCCAATCTCACCTGGTGCTGTCTCTACTACTACATGGTGTGCGTGGATGCAGATTTGCAGTGCGAGCAAAGCAGTCAGAGTCGACTCGACCATGTCTCGATCAGTGGAAGGAGATCTTCCCGAACTAAGCCTTTTCTTCTTCCTCCTCTTCTTCTCTGAGTCTCTCTTCTCCTCTTTGTTGAATATTGAATTGTTCTAATATTATTGCGTCAGTTGTTTCCTTGGTCTAAGATCGCCTTTTGGTACCCGCAACTTTCCCCCCGGGAGGCGTTTGCGACGTCCTCTCCCCGGCGACGGCGTTTTATACGTGTAGAGACTCTCTCGACCCCACAGAAAGCTCCGCTCTCTCCCGCCCCTCAGCCTGCAGGGGTTGCGCGTGCTGTTTGCTTGGCTTTTTTTCAAGTCCCACCGGGTCAAATCAGCCCGGAATCTGGCAATTGCAGTGTGAGTGTAACCCCTACAGATGTGCCATATATATACATGTATGTCTGGGTACACAACGCACTCAAAGGGCAGTGCAATGAATGGAACGCAGCGATGCAGTTAAGCGTGCACATGCGATGGCAACATCCTGATCCTGTTGCGGTGACCCCGACAGTCGGCAGGATTTTTTCTGGCCTAAAAGCTCTTGTAAGCACTCTTCAACATTTATTAGAGGGGACTCTTGAAAAAAAAAAAAAACAACTATGTCCCCGTCAAGAGCAACAAATGAGAAAATGCTTTCTGCAAGTGTCCAAATAAGAGAGGTATAAATGGTACGAAAAGTGCTCTCCGGATGAGCAAGCACTTGACAGCTTAAATCATAAGTCGTTTGCTTGGTGGTTTCTGAAAGCTTCCTCAGTGCTTGAGCAGGCACGAGCAAATACACGTGCGAATATGGACGCTGCAAATATACGTGCGAATATGGACGCCGCCATCTCTGAGAACAATGGGATCTGGTGCGCAAAGTTGTGCACGTCCGCGTTGTGTACGCATGTGTGTATGCATGAGGAGCAGCTACGGACACAGCACACAAAGGGGTCATTTATGCGACTCAGCCACATGTGTTTTCGGTGGGTCTCAACAGTTGTTCGAGACATTAATGAGGTGAGGCAGAACCAAGCCATTAGCACCACATGCGCACCTTTCTGGGCTTCTCAGAAGTGGAACAGGCACTACTCGCAAGACCAAAGGCGCGGCGTCAACTTGTGGTTGACAAACCTCAAAGATCTACATCCGGGGAGGATTCCCCACATTGCTGGCAGCAGTGCAGCCAGGCCACAGCGAGCCAGTACAACGCCATCGTGCCGATCAAGCTGCCCTGCAGTGTCCACCAGCAGAGGCTACGCGAGTCGTCCACCATGCACGTGCAAGGGGTCTCATTCACCGTGCTCAGGTGCTACTGCATCCTGGACGAGGACAGCATTTGCCACTCATGCAGGATGTCCGGGCACGCTGGAACAGAGGGGAACAGGTGCTACTGCATCCTGGACAAGGACAGCTCGTACCACAAGCATCACAACCCCATTTTCACTTCTGCACTTTTTGCACAGGAGTAGAAAATATTTCTTTCCGTCAAAAATTAGCCTGAAGTGGAAGGTCAATGTTGCACGAACGAGCTACAGAGACGTCGGCTACAGAGAGTGATCGACTACGAGGGTAGGTTTTTTTTCCAGGGAAGACGCTTCAACCGCTAGTTGGTGATGCTGTCAAGCCGGCAATCGGCATTAGTAATGCAGCCGGGCCTATGAAACAAAAAAAAAGTGAATGTCGAGTGGTTAAGAATTTGGGTTCTCCGCTCGTGGGACTCATTCATGGATGAAATTTGGTCTTTGGTCCCAGTCAGGGGGCAGGACTCAATGCATGCCTAAAATAGGCCTCGCATGACAAAGTTTGCCATACGAATAATGTGTTAAGAAATGGTGTCCTACAAACTACACCAGGGCACGAGTTCCACTGCAGCACTGAAGCCAACGACGAGGACGCGGCTTTGGCTCTTGTCTCATTGTCACAGGTCTGCCAAGCAATTGCAGCCGATAGATATTTCACCATCAAGGACAAGAGGCTTATATTTTTAGGCGTCATGAAAATGATGCCTTAGGAATGAAACTGTCTTTTTCTGGCAATAAGTTTGCTTCATTGAAAAAGCTTTTTTCTGAAATGAAAATGTTTCTTTCATAAATTCAAGAAGACTGTGCAGCCTGATGCAGTAACTAAAAACGTTGAGAACAGAATATGTAAGTATTGTATAAACTAGAACGATAGAGGACATAAATATTGCGTTAGTAATCAGTGTTATTGTCTGATCGAGGCCGCTTTGCCCGTGTAGGTAGGTCTCCCTCGCTTTCTCTTTCGTCCTGGGGGAACCTGTTTGATGATAAGATGAAATCAAATTACTGCCATCAGCTCATTACACTAAGTTGAACAGAGTTGCCACAGAGTCCATGGATGTCACCCTCAGTGTGCCGGCATCGGCGCATTGGCGCAGGCCGCGCATGGTCTCAATATTCATCTGAATTTGGAGGGTGGAGAATTGTGAGAATCAAACACTACTTTTACAAATCTTCAGTGTTAGAAAGGGCTTTCTATCTCATAATCAGTGCACTCTTTATATATCGGACTTGTTATTGCAGTTCACTGATACACAAGCTTGTCCAGTGATATACAATAGGCTAGGTCGAAAAGGGGTCAACTTTGGAAATTCACTGATGGCGTCTGGGGTTTGTTACACAGGCTCAAAAGATGAAGACGTAGTCAAATACTTTGGAGAAAAAAAATTGTGTTTACCTCTGCCCAACTTGATTTGAAATTTATGTAGTAAGCTACCATAGTAAATTTGCAGTGAAAGTAGATTTCAGCTCTGGTGGCTGTCAGAAGCTGCCAAACAGGGTGAAAATCACTCACCAAAATGCTGACTGCTCGAGTTGGTCAGAAAAATATTTTACAGCAAGTCCTGAAGAAAAAAAGTCGACTTATTTTACAGTATTATGCACCTTTGAATGCATTTGGGCATAGCTAAAACTCCTTTTTTTCACTTTTATTTGACTACAAAGTCTTCAAATGGGATGTGGTTACAAATTTTGGACACCGAAAATGGACCCTGGACATGTTGGAATGATATTTTCATTTACATACAGGCATTTTCAGCGACAGAAGTAGCATTCTGAGGGATGTAGGTAGCATTTCAGTGCTGAAGAAGCACTTTCGCGAGCCCAAAAGGTACCAGCCTAGAACAATGTAGGCGACCACTTGACGGAAAGTCATACGAGTCTCGCGCAACCTCTCATTGTAGGAGTGGCGCCGCTTTCCAGAAGTCCCTGAACTGATTCCACGACTCGAATCCCCACGAGCATTAATCCAGCTCTACCCCCTCTTAACGCACGTTGTTCTGGCCGCAGTAGCGCTCGCTCGCACCCCAGGTGGGCAGCCTGTGGTCGTACTTGCGCCTGAAGTGACACTTCCCTGCATAGTCGAGAAGGACATCCACAGTTGGACTGGGCTGACAGCAGCCATTTCTTGGCGCAGACAAGCGGAAAGAGAGACCTTTTTCGCAATGCTGGGATTCATCGTCTTCCAGCACTTTGGTCGTTGGAAATGAAACATTTGAGCAAACATTGTCACGCGCACTTTTATTTCACTTTCACTTCTAAGAAGGTTCAGCTTAAAACTCCTTGTAACAAATACTGCACTATGGTAATGGGCATTAGTAGGTACGTACGATTCGTTCGTCGGCCCCAGTTCCCAGGTGAGGACTTCTAAAATGTACGGATGTCACTCTTGACTGGTTACAGTTCGGCGACTGTCAATAAAATCCACACGCACACTGCGCTGAACAGCGTTGAGTTAGTACTCAGTAGCTGCCGTTCCTACTGCCCAGCCTTGCGTACACCGGCTGACGCGTCAGGGAGCTTCTGCCCCAACCGGAGCTGCCACCAGAGGTGCTTCTGGTTGCCAAGCTGTCACTTCTTGGAGGGCTGATCCTCGTTCTCGCCTTGGGCCTCGGTGAGAGGGACTCGCTGCAAGACCGGAACAAAGGGGACATCTGAGTCGTCAGCGTCCTCTCCAGCTCTGACAGGGGTTTCCGCATGACAGAGGACCAGGGACAATTTGCAAATTCCAAAGCTTGGGGGATTTTGCATGGAGATGAACCATCAGGGTCTAAAACATACTTCCCTGCCTGATTTTTTTTTACTTTTGTGCCCTTGAAGGGGGACGAACAGGGTAAAAGCAATCAAAAATGGCTAATTTTAGGATTTTCACCTTACTTTGGTTGACAAGGGCTAAAATCCAAACCGACAATCAGAGATTTGTGTGTTTCTGTATTAGATTAGCCAAGGCACTTTAAAGAAAAAAAAAGATGACAAGATTTTTGACTACTGCAAATGGGTCAAATTTTGATTTGAAATTTTTAAAATTGAATATTTTAGCGTGTCTCATACTTCACCTTTGGAACACAGCAGCTCTCATACCTTCTCTCCCTATAAACAAAATATTAGCTCAGGCAAATCCAGGCAAAAGTAGAAATTAGCTGAAATGCAGCTGAAGGTCCCACAACCAAAAACGTACAGAAATCTCATGGGGCAGCTGATTCTTTGATTTTTGAAAAAAATATCTACATAGTGTGACCCTATCAAAACTTGTATCATTTGTTATGTACAACTTCTTGTGACAAAGCAATTGCAGAACAACTGGCCAAATGCACAAATACAGATGTTTAAAGCATATTTTCTCATTTTCTGCCCCAAGGAAGCACTCTCGAGGAAAATGTCACTTCAGAGGCCCCCCTTGAAATTTAATTTTACTGCTATATAGTTGGTTTGCCCGGTTCCTGGGGTTCTAGTCAAATAAGAAATTATTATACTACTTTTTATTTAAGGATATTAGGAGGGTTGAAATTTTCAGTCAAACGTCATCATGTGGTTTAAACCCAAATAACAACAAGAAACACCATTTCCACAGTAAAGAATTCCGAAATCTCCTTGCCCTGACTTGCCTCGACTGCTGAAGACTCGCCTCAATTGGGAACAGCTTTTGTAGACTCGACCCACCTCTAGTCATCAAGTTACCTTTTGCTTATGGGACTTTTGCCAGGTCCTGTAATCCTCTGCCTCTTGCGCGGCTCCCGCGGCGGGGAGATGCGAGTGCGGCTGCTCGTGGGCAGAGACGACTGAAAGCACAGGTGGACTCACTCATATTTTTCAATTCCATACATATTTGTGACCTAAAACCGTACCAGGTGGGAATTTTCAACCTTCAGGGCTGCTGTCTTGTTGACGACGCCCTTCTGCCGCAGCTTGACGGGCCCGGACGTGCTGGCGCTGCCGACGTCCGGAGCTCGCTTAGCTGGGACGCGCTTCTTGATGATAGGCACCTGGACGTACAGAGAGATTGCTCAGCCCTGGCCCCAATGTTGGCGGGTAAATTTGCCTACCTGCTTGAGGATTGGATCATCCTCAGAGATTCTCTCCTTGGTGGAGGTTCCGTCTGCCCTATGACGAACGAGCACGTAGAACTTCTTCTTCTTCCCCTCGCTGGCGGGCAGCTTTTGACTGAAACAATTGAGTTTCAAGTGTGCAAAGTGGTCACAGTCAAATGGGAACAAGGCTTTGTGCACCTGTCTTCATCAAAAGAGATTCTCTTGATGTTGACTCTTCTCTTCTCTAAGTCTTCGTTCTCTGACGAGGGCCGACCCGGAGGTCTCACCGCAGGGTTGCCTTCATACGTCCCGGAGAACCGTTTGAGTCTCGACGCGTCAACCCCAGCGGCGGCGTCACCTTGTTCGGATCTCTGCAGGTGAAGAGGGAGATTGAGCATGATCATCGGGAGGATGATTAGCGCATTGCCTGTACCTGAACAGGCTTGATCTCCTTCCCACCCAGCCTTTCGAATGCTGACTTGGTAGCAGAGTTTTCTCCACTGCCCTGCTTCATCTGGATCGTCTTGAGGCTGGGCTTGACACCAGTCATGTGGACTCGACGAGTTTCCTATGTGAAGAAATAAGACATGGCAGCGTTGTGCAACAGGATCGCCAATCCAGAAGGTCCTCACCATATAATGCACTTCATCTTCTCGGTTGTCAAGCTCATCCTCTTCCTCCTCAACATTTTGGTGGACTCCCAGCCTGTTAAAGACATTTCCGCCTCTGTCGTCATGTTCCGATGGAGGAGGCCCCAGGCGCGAAGATGCTGCAGACTTCAACTTGGCGCTGCCAGTCTTCAAATCTGCGACCAATCGATCGGCTTGGACCGTCGGCGGACCCTTCCTCGTTGCCTCAGTTTCTGGCAACACTGGCGGCCGCCGCGCCAGAGGAACTGTCGCCTCTGCAGGTCTGGGGGGTTTGACCGACGCCTAGAAGAGCCCAAAGGTAGTCACGATTCACTCGGAAACTGATACCAATGCAACTTAAAACAACCTAACTGAGGCCTAACCCAATCTGGCTTCTTTGTGTCTGGCTCTGGGACGACTGCTAGAGGCACTGAAAGCTGTGCCATTGGGCTGTGTGACACGGAACAAATCCAGACGACGTGAAAACAAGAGATATTGGCTGTTGACCTCAGCTTGGACGACATTATTTTTTTCACGGGGCGTAGGTGAGTCTGTAATCAATATTGAACGGACTTGGTACATCTTGTTCTTTATGAAGACAGTTTTCCAAAAGAAAGCCTTGTCTAATTCATGAAGTGTGCACCTTGGCACTTGCTGAGGTAGCTCAAGATCATTTTCCCCCTCAGAATGTCTGCTTGAATTGCACAGCAGCATTAACAGGGGATGGATACATGGCTGCAGAGGTCCCTTGGATCTGGCATCGCGTGAAATACCCACACGTCACCAAACTCAATAGCAGCTCCACCTATTGGGTGAATTCTTTTAAATCTGCCTGTGATGCAAGCTGTTGGTGTCGAACATAAAAGTTTCGTAGCTTCACTGCTGAACTTAAGATCAGCATTGGTCACTTTGGAATACCACCATGGCAAGGAATCACTCAGTAGTGTAGATGGTCTCTAATGTACTGAAGTACCGTGTCATATGAGAAGGTGTCAGGACATAAACTTTGCAGCTACTGTCCTGTGGGAGGGACCATATAAAACCGCTATCGTACCGTGAGGCGAGGAGTTGGAGATGAACCTTGACGGTTACGAGGAGAATGTTTGTTTTATCTAAGCTTGCTGTGCAAAGTTTTTGCTCCGTTGCCTGTCATGCGAGCCCAAACTAAGGGCGAATATTAAGCTTACCCTTTCCTTAGATGAAGCTGCCGACGCTGTGCTGGTCACTTTCTTCGCCAGCGAGGAGTCCTGGGAGGTGCCGGTGGCTGCAGTCACCTTCTGCATGGTGATCTTGCCCTGGGCGGCCTTGGCGTGGCGGAGTATGGCGATGATGTCCCCTAAGACGATCACGCCCAGATCGCGAAGATACTCCTGAAGAAGAAGGCATTAGGGTTCACCGTCTGGCACCGTCGCGGGGAAAGAATCCTTTCACGTGGAGGTAGAGCAGAAGAGAATTTCCTACCTTGTTCAGCTCCATCAACATGTCCATGGAGATCCTATTCTCGACGAAGGAGACGGCGTATTGGGCAGCCGCCGCCGCCGGGATCCCGGCTTCCAGAAAGAACCTGCTCCAGGTTGCCGCAGTGGCCATGTCGCCGCTGACAGAGGCCGCGAAGGCCACGAGGGTGTAAGCGACAGAAGCTGTAGCAACGAAGCTTCAGCGTCCTACTTGGCTAGAGGTTGTAGGTCGGTCAAGAACAAGAGGGCAGCCGCTTTCATGATTGGATTGATGTGAGCAGCGCAGCTGACGCCTGCCACAGAGTGACCACCGAATAACTACTACCTAGAATGGCCGATCCTGGCCAGCCAGTGGTGCCGGGGTCGATCGCAGCGCTCCAAGCGGCCAAGGGGATGAAGCAGAGATGTCCCAGCTAGACAGGGCGGAAAAGTCGCAACTTCAAGGACCAGTGACGTCTCGCAGGATGCAGCCACACGCACGTGTGACGGCTCTTTGGAAAGCTCTGGAGAAGGTGTACACGAGACATTACTGGCAATTTGCACCTATTTGCATAGTTTCAGTAGAAATTGAGCTGTGAGCTATTTTCTGACAGGAAATGATGACATTTTTTGAGCAACTATGTGGGTACCTTGACTGAGTGAGAAGATGACGCGGGAACTTTCCAATTCGAGATCGATTAATACCAATTGCCCAGTTCACCTCCGCCACTTCCACCTCCACGACGTCCATGGTGGAGTGCTAGTTATTCTGTGGCCTCATCCCAGAGACAAGTATAGATAGAGACCTGATACTCCCCGCAGTGTGGCTGGACTAAAACCGTATATTTTGTCAGCTGAAAGAGACAAAGAAGGAACGAGCGTGGCAGACAGACGCTTATTTTGCAATAGCTCACTCACTAGCTACGTCAAGTCATAAAGGAAGAAGACTAACGACTATGTAATGTTGTTCCTTTATGGTCAAGTACAGTAGAGTCAGCTGCCAGCTGGTGAGACGAGAGGAGTGTCAGATATGTATCTACACTTGTCTCTCTGCCTCATCCATGTCAGCTGTCGCTCCCCGCCCGTCCGGGGCAAGCATGAGGCAAGAGGAAGAAAAGGCGCGGGAAAAGCATGACAAATTTAAACGTGCAAAGTTGCACACTGCAAAAAAGCAAGTGGAGATTGGTTACTCTTCTCATGACTCCAATCTGCTGACCACTGTGCTCGTGCTCGGAGTGCTGTCAGTCTTATGAAACGGATGGAAGATCAAAGATGCAGGAGTAAGGAAGAACTCAAAGATGCCGAGTCCCTGGAGGAGGAAAAAGGTGCCAAAAGGAGAGGCCAAAAGGAAGTTGATAAAGTGGGAGATGGATCACCATCGATCAAGACGTTGCACGTTGAAGAGGAGAAATATAGGACCGTAGAATCAGGGCCTTAGAGTAATGAATGAAGTTTTATGTAATTGTAATGCAATTCCGTTACATTTTCAGGAACAGTCATGGGATGACATTACTTTTCAAAACATTACTCATTATAATTGCCAAATAAATTTGGCTGGCAACCCTGACTGGAAGCTTTCTGGCTCCATCTGCAACTGCTTTCTGTAGTGACTCCCTTGGGCGCCCATCACCACATCACCTTGTCAGAAAAAAGTTACTGCATCAAATGCAGCTAATCATGCGTGTAAATAATGACTGGAAATAAAATTTGCAAAAGTAATGAGTAATTTAATACCATTCCTTATCCTGAAAAGTAATGGTTGGATAATGACATTACTTTTTCTGGGATGTAATGAGTAGTGTAATTAATTACCAAAAAATGTAATGTCTAAACCCCTGCATAGAACTGTCTGATTGGTAAGAGGACTCCTTCCCTCATGATAGTTCAGTCGTGAATGTATAGAAACATGGTCTTTTTGCTCCCTGTCATGCTTCTACCATGTACGCAGTGCATGAATGTCAACAGCAGTTGGAGACAGGTAGAAATACTTTCATCAAAATCCTGTCTAGGATCCACATAGGTATACGGACAATAGGGTGGCCAAAATTTTTGTGATGACCTTGCTCAGTCACCAATGTGTAGTCATGGACCCCCAATTGTGTTGCATGTTTTTGGTTTTTCTGAATTCCCAAAGATGAACATGCTAGAGATTGCCAAAGTTTTGCAAAAAT
>JAAUXU010016082.1_pt1 | contig 30938 bp, 18 predicted proteins | sample 7278151 | NCBI WGS metagenome assembly JAAUXU01 (sample SAMN14350113, study PRJNA611818) | marine sediment metagenome | isolation source: surface marine sediment (1.8m) | place: French Polynesia: Moorea | collected 2018-08 | reverse complement strand
CTTTGATGAGTGACAATTATATGATGATATGCATACGCAAGTTCGGGGGGGGGGGGGGTAGCTGAAACCCAGGTTTAGAAGAGGATTTGAATGAGAGAAGTGACTAAGTATTAGAGACCTCAATTTTTGAGAGAAGCCACTGTTTATTTGAGTTTGATAAATTATTCTCACCGTCCAGTTGGGGTATTAGAGCATAGAAATGTTATGGTCGCCACTCACCTGGCAACGGTCACCATCGGGTACGACTGGTCTCTAACCTTTTCCATGGAGCCATCGACTAAAAAGTGAAGGACGATCCAGCAGCAACAAGAGATGTTTAATGGCAACGCTGCTCCGGAGTGTGTTTACTAACGAGCCGAAACGGGGAAGGCGCGAGAGAAGTTTCATCCTCATATTCGGACATGTTGCTGCTTCAGCATGGATTTGCATGCTGTCCCTCAGAATTGCAAGGGTGTCATGGTCATTCTTGCTGTCTGACAGGTTCCTCTAGTAAGCTAGGACATTGCCAATAGCAGAGTACGCCTGTGTGGTGTTCCCATTGTTCAGAGAGACGTTTCATCCTCTTATCGTTGGATACAATTCCAGAGTACAGCGCCATCTCTAACTCGAGGCTTTTCATCCCTTTGAGATAAAAAGTGACCACATCTTGCTTTGATAAAAACATGATGAGGAGAGATCTTACATCATTGTGTCCGGTATCAGGAACTGTGCGCTCACAAGGCACGCCGGACAATCACTGAGGTCCATGAGGTAGATAGTCTTCGGATGGTCTTGGCAGACACGGCGAACCCTGCCTTTCAAGGCGGACCCGCAAACCTTGTAATAAATAAACTGACAGGAGCTTGTCCGTACCAACTAATCCTTAGTAAAAGTTGCTTTTTACATGCGCGTGACTGTAAGCTGTGATAACAGCAAGATGAAGGCACATGTATATATTTATGTAGAAAAATATTGCATCTGGTCATTTCGATGATGAATAGAAACTACTGTTTAAAAACTAATTCACTCTTTGGTCGATATCCTCTTCAAGTCAGTCCCGCTGTTCTTGACTTATCAGGTCCTCAAGGACATCATGGGTGAGGGCCGCATGCTGGGCCACGGCATACGGATGTTTGGCAGAAAACTTGTGACAAATAGAGCACACGCACTCCTTGTGCTTCTCAGTCTTTTCATAGTTTAAAAGAATACTGTAGAAGTGTGCTACAGCGAGGTGAAGTCGCTTGAACGAGCTCAGACTGGGTATTTTCTTTCGGGCAGGCAGAAGTAAGCACGGTCTTCCCCGGCTCCTCCGTCTTCTCCATGATCACTGGGCTCAGTTTAGGGATTTTGTTTGATTCTTTCCTGGTGTGAGAATGAGATGAGGATTGCTTGAAATGCAGGGAGCTTTGCAGAGATTCCTTCCGTTCCTCCTCTGCCAACTTTATCTTCGTCAGAACTGCCTCCATGCTCGAGGATGCCTCCAGTATTTGCTTCTCTTCTCGTCCGGACTCGGCATCAAGAGTAGGTGTGATGGAGGGTGCGGCACTCCAGAAGAGAGATTGTTGAGCACGGTTGAGAAACTCTTTTTGTCTCTCGTCAGCCACTTCCACCACCTTGTTGTGCTTAAGGCCGCAGTGTCTGGCCACCAAGGGACTAACTTTGGATCGGTAGACCTCGCAAAGAGTGCAAGCAAACGACAGGCTGGCGACATCTCTGCGAACAAACCGTGTTAGCTTCTTGACCAGATGAGTTCCGGCCAAGTGTTCACGAACACGACTGTTCTTGATACGAACGCCGCAGTCTGGACAGCGCAAATATCTTGATGAGTGATCTTGGCCAGCTTCTTGCAAGTCAGTATTCTTGGATGAATCACAGGAGGTATTCATGTCCTTTATGCCTAGTAAGTCTACTGCAACTGTTTGCTCTTTTACCATGGTGTCAGGCTTCTCATGGGTGTACATATCGTCAACGACAGCAGCATAGTCTCCAACGACACCATAGCTTCTTAGCACCTTTCGCTGCATCGCGGAGGCCACAGCAAACACTTTTTCGTGCCTAATGCCGCAGTGCTTGACTGCTGAATCCTCACTGCCCCAGTACGTTTGGCAGATATTGCACCTGAAGACTGAACCGCACTTTGTCACATACGCGGCACTCAGGTGCACCTTCAAGTGTGTGGATGCCATGTGTTCGACGAGATCCGTGGAAGAACGAAAATTTACGCCACAATCTATGCATAACATTGGCTTTTCGTCCACCTTGGTCACAGAGAGGCTGACATCGTTGGCCCCGGCTTTCTGATTAGACTTCTTCAAGGGGGAGAGAATACGGTGCGACGTCAAAGACTTTCCGTCATCTTTGAAGTCACTCTTGGATATCCCCACGTCACGTGTACTTCCCGCAGTGAAGACTAAATCCTCCTGTCCTTCCTCCAAAGTCACCTCTGGCGAGAGCAGCTCTGACACCTCGACATGTTTGCACCGTTTCCGCTGGGGGAATTTTTCTCGGCTAGGACGTTTCCTCTTGGACGATGCCCTCTCGAAGACGTCTGCGGGGACCCTTACGTCTAGGGCAACACAAGCCTCGGCAACCTCTTCCAAGTTGTCGATCCAGTCGGCTCGGCCAGTGTAGATGAGATCGAGCAGGGTTTTGACGGCCGACGCCCTGAGGTGAGGCACCACCACCACGATCATATCGTCGAGATCATAGTGCTCCTGGAAGAGATTGCGCAATGCCGGCGAAAACGCGGCAATGACGGCACGGTGGGCCCACACCTCAGTCTCATTGACGGAGAACTCCTCGTCGCACCCACCGCAGACAAAAACAACGTCAACGAACAGATCGTTCTCCAAGAAGGTCCAGAATGACTCGATCACGCCGTCTGATTGCCAGTCCAGGCTGTCAAAGACGGGTGCGAGGTCGAAAGGGATCATTATCTACCTTTCAAATGTCACTCCTCCAGCAGACCCCGACCCAAGGTTACTGTAATGCAGGTCGCGCCGTCCGGAGCGCCTAAAGAATGTTGCCAACAGCCATACGCTGGTTGCCGCAGGATAACTTCTCCCCAGCAGGACCGATCCAGGCCAGACGGTGGTGCCGGGGTCGATCGCAGCGCTCCAAGCGGTCAGAGGGATAACGCGGAGTTCCCCCAGCTAGACAGGGCGGAAAAGTCCCAACTTCGAGGACCCGCGACGTCGCACAGAATGGGGCTGCACGAACGCGCGATGGCTCTTTGGAAAGCTCTTACAATACTGCATATCAGATATTACTGGCATTTTGCATCAATTTGCACAGTTTCAGCACAAATTGAGCTGTAACTTAAGCGCTGAGAGGAAAAGATGACATTTTTCTGAGCAACTTCGTGGGAACCTTGACTGCGTGGGATGATGACGCGGGAACTTTAAGTTCCAGAGAGACAAACCTATGTCCTCTCTACCCTTGTGTGTGTGTGCGTGTGTGCGTGCGTGCGTTGTATGACTCTTTTATAACCTCACATTGATGCAGTTTCAGTACCATAACATGTTACTTACTAGGGCAAATGTGTGGGCAGCTACAGTGAGACAATGATGATATGGTGCATGAACAGGCACAGTAGCAGAATCTCTAACCTAACCTATAAGGGACAGGCCTATATGTACATGTGTCTGTCCGCAGCTGGTCTTGGTTGCTGTTTTTCGACATTTTCGCGGCGGGTTTTGATCTCGGCCGCTGATATGTACGTGTGTGTGTCTGCCTGCGGCTGACCTTGGCGGCTGATTTTGGTCATGTTCGCGGCTGATCTTGGCGGCTGGTTTTCGGCATTGGCAGCTGATTCTTGGCGACTGATTTTTGTCAGAGACACGGACAGACAGATGGCATTTTTAATTCATTCGACCCAACACAGTGGGTAACGCGAAAGCGCTAGTGTTAATATACAGAAACAGTGTTAGAGTGTAGAGCAGCATTACTTCGTCACTACTTTAAGACTATAATTGTCAGATGCGAACAATACGAGCGATACATGCTTCATAAGCTACATAGCACAGCATCTTGTCCTACTTCCTTCCCCTAGCAACATAGTACAGCAAAGTGCCCAACAAGATGTGATCTCACCTGAATGTGCGGAGGCAGGTGACAATCTGAGACGATTTCCCTGCAAAAATGTAATATGAGTTCAAAGTGACGTAGGGTATGCAACGAAGAGAGCAGTTGCCTCTTAGATGAACACAGGTGGCGCTAGTGTTGCACACGGCACCAAAGATAAGAAGGAGGCTCTTACATGAAAGAAAGAGGCTCTCTCTTATCTCTGCACGGCACGCTCAGCCTGCCCTGATTGTCTACTCTGTATATGGTTGCCCCGGAGTAACATATAACACCTCACTGGCCCCACATTCCTTAAGCAAGCCCATAAATGGGGGATGGCACCCCCACCCACCCCCTGCCCCGACCCTCACAGCTCGATTGTTCATTGTTTATGTTACATGAATCGACCCAACCCGGCCTTCAGGCCGTCCAAGGTGAATCTTGAGGTCACCTAACCGGAGTCTGGTTGTCTGACGACATTCGGGGTCAGGGTTGTTGTCTGCACTCACGGTTGTACCATTAGGGAGTTGGCAACCCTGAACAACCGGCGTGAGGAAGAAAAGTGACTCGCAGCCTGTAGTGGGGGAGCCTCTATCTGCCACACTGGCGAGATCTGGCGGTCTCAGTCGTGAGTGACGAAATCAGCAAGACCAGCTTTGCCGTGAAAAAGCAAAAGGTTAGCGCGCAAATGCGATAATTGAGGCTAAATCGAACGCCGAAAGTTCCGTTTCGTTTAGATCATGTGCGAATCTTGTTGCTCCCGTTCAATGTCGCGATCAAAATGTTATTTCTGGACGAAGATCAAGCGCAATGATCCCAAATGGTGGGAAATCTTGAACAAGGTCGTCCACATCTCCTTCGTCTAAAAGCTTGGAAACCGAGGTTAATATCTGATTTCTGAGTGCTGCATCAGCAGCTTGGGAGCACCACCTGGTTTCTGTTGAAGAGCGGTTTCGGTTCCGACACAGGAGAGGAAAATTTGAACCTAACACTGCCATTCTACTCTTTCGATATAGAACCATAAGGACTTGGTTTCAACATTCAAGGCCTATGGGCTATATCACAGACTACCTGGGAACTTACTGTTGGCAGAAACGAACTTTCAGGATCCCTGAAAAATGGCCTGTCTAGCCTGTGTGTTGGCCTAGTAGCTCGGGCCCAGGAGATGGCGCTACAGACGGAAATGGCTGATGCAGACAAAAATTCTTCCCTTGTTACTCTATGGTGCACCGTCAGGCCGAGGCCGCCGCCAGCGCAGCCACCCTGACGCTCCCGCCTGGCTCGTATCCCGTTGCCATGTTGGCGAGGCGAACGAATGAGCTCAAGAACAACGATAACTTTAAGAATAAAACTGGATAAAAAAGACCAATTGCCCTGATTACAAACAGTGTTTTGCTTGTAGTGATGCTTCTATGCTATGTTGTGGCAAAGACACCATCGCCCAAAAGGAGCCGTTGAAAAAAAATTGAGCATTCGAAGCTTTTCTGGCAACCCTGCTCAGCACTGCCTGCCGCTGGCAGCGCAGATACAAGGAAAAGAAAGGGAAAGGCGCTTGCTTGCTCGACTCTCGCCAGTTCTGACTGCAGAACAGCTTCTGGCTGGGGCCGGCGCCGGTGCCGTAGGGAAGGTATCGGAGGAGCGTCGCTTCTGTTTTTCTCGCCACTCCACCACTGCCAGTGCTGAGTTATCAAGGGCCCGGGGCGAAGTTCGAGGCCTCCGGCGACCTCTTTCACTTCTTCCTCTCTCCAAAGATGGCTCACGTCTCATTCGCAGGCGCCCGCGGCGGCGCGTCCTCCTCATCTGGTGGCTCGAGCGGCGTCGGCGTCGGCAGCGGCGGCGGTGACTCCTCCAACATGTACCGCGTGGGGGACTACGTCTACTTTGAGAACAGCTCATCCGCGTCTTACGCCATCCGACGCATCGAGGAGTTGAACAAGGCAGCCAACGGAAACGTGGAAGCTCGCGTGATGTGCTTCTACCGACGCTCCGAGCTGTCGCCCTCGCTGTTGTCCCAGGCCGACAAGCACCACTGGGGTGATTCGGCATTCGGCCTGTTCGAAAACGATCCTGACTCTGACGAGGACGAAGAAATGTCTGCTGTGGCCGCAGAGAAGGCTGAGCGGGAATCGTTTAAGCAGCGGGAGGTGTTTCTCTCGCGCCAGGTCGAGACTCTCCCGGCGACGCTTATCCGGGGCAAGTGCTCGGTCACCCTCCTCTCGGAAGTGGAGACAGTACATTCATACACTTCGTGTGACGACGCCTTCTTCTACGCTCTCGTCTACGACCCACACCAGAAGACCTTGGTGGCGGACCGCGGGGAGATACGTATCGGTTCCGGTTATCAGGCCACGGTCCCGCCAATGCTGCAGAAGCTTGAGGACATCGAAGATGGAAGAAATCTGGACGAAATGGAGACCAGGGTGTGGACACCTAATCAGGAGCTCTCGGCGGAGGACATCGACAAGTTCTTGATCATCGCTCGATCAGTTGGCACCTTTGCGAGAGCGCTCGATTGCTCCTCCTCTGTAAAGCAGCCAAGCCTGCATATGAGCGCGGCCGCTGCGTCCAGGGACATCACCCTCTTCCATGCCTATGATCTGATTCACCAGCATGACTACAAGCTTGAAGAAGCCATGAAGGCATTGGTGCCAAGCACCGGACCTATGCTCTGCCGCGACGAGATGGAGGACTGGTCGGCCGCCGAGGCAAACCTTTTCGAGGAGGCCATTGAGAAATACGGCAAAGATTTCAACGACATTCGTCGCGACTTCCTCCCCTGGAAGTCAATGAAGAATATCATCGAGTTTTTCTTCATGTGGAAGACAACCGACCGGTATGTTCAGCAGAAGCGTGTCAAGGCCATCGACGCCGAATCCAAGCTCAAGCAAGTCTACGTCCCTACCTACACTAACAAGTCGACGAGATTGACCGGCGCCAACGGCGAGATCATAATTCGCGGGAAAGACTGCGACGCCTACCCAAACCTCCCTCGGTACTCCTGGCGAGAGTACAAGCGCTACGGCAAGTTCGTACCCGCTACAATCAGCGATGACAGCTTCATCTTGGACAAGTCATCCTTTCCCAGCAGTACAGCCGCACGCTTGGCCCAGCTACGACCAGGCCTCATTATCGAGCCTGGATCCCCCGCAAAGAATTCGTCGGGAAAGACTCGTGCAGCGTTTTATCTTCGCACGACGCCGGTGACGCGAGCCTCTCGCCGGCTTTGCTCCAACATGGTGCGCCTTCGCCACGCTGCGCGCCGCCCGGGAAAGCTGATTGAACTGAAGGCGGTCAAGGCTGAAGTGTCCAAGATGTCAAGATTGAGCGAAAGCAGGATACGCCAACTGAACCAATTCTCGCAGCATCAGCGGACTCCCATGAGCGGTGTGGTTAAACGTCTGGGACAGACCAACGTGGCCAAGCAGGAGTGGCTGGTGCTCACACCCAAAGATAAGATGCCTCGTCCGGAGCGTGAGGCGTTCCCGCGGCCTCAGAAGCGCCCCGATGGCAGCTACATCTACGAGCGCGTGCCCTCTGGCACAGGCAGCACCGGTAGTGCACCCAATCACCCGCAGATGCTCTACAAGAAAAGGGCGTACGAAGAGCGAGAACCCGCTAGTGGACACCAATCTGCAGCTAAAATGCCACGCGCTGAGGTTCTGCCCTCTTCCGGTAGAGGTCACGTGCCGAACGTGGTGCCACCCAAGGGTCGCGTGGCCACCCTCACGAGAATCTCGTCCGGCGGCCAGAAGCAGGTGATCTCTTGGATGGATGCTCCAGATGACGTCTATTATAAGGCCACGGCCAACACGAAGCGATTGCGTAAGCGCTTCCCCGTGGTCCAGCTGAGGAGAGCGGCGCGCAAGCCTTTCAAGAGAGTTATTAATCTTCCTTGAGTATGCATAAGCAACGTTTCTGCTATATATAGTGCATCTGTACAGTATTTTCCTTTTGCACACCAATAGAAGTTAACAGCGTAGGACGTGCGTGTACTAGACAGGGCAGTGCTGCTACGCACTTCACGTGCGCGTGCCTGATCTCGCAGTACCTCCAATTCACGCCGAAAATTCGCATTCGCCATTGTGGAGCTCCTGTCTATGTTCGTGCGTCTCTGCAGCAGTGAAGTCGTCGAGGTTCATGACGTCTCCTTCACTGGAAGAGGCCAAGTCAGTCCTAAGCCCACACACGTTCAGTCTGTCTGAGACCTAGTTTATGAAGAGGCCTACGAGCTCCCCCAATGTAGGACGTGCCAAATGGTGCCAGGGACGAGATGGAGCTGCAAGTTTTTTGGGAAACACCTCAGACGATCAAAGCCATGTACTACTGTCAAACTCCAGCGGCCGGAACTTCTGCTGAAAAACTGGGGGTCACGTCCGTAGAAGCTCTTCTCGATGGGCCTCTCGTTTCTACTCTTCTTCTACAGGAGCAACAGTGAATAACTCCAGAGACTCGTACCTCAACCGGAGTCCTACAAGAAATGCTGCTGACAGTCGCACGATCCACGATCTGGCCTCGACATGAGCAGGTCCGGCAGAAGAAACCAAACAATAAGATGGACGAGAAAAAGATCATCGGACTCCCAGGGACTCATCCTAGACTTTAACACTGACTCAGACATATTCGTCATCGGCAGCTTTGGAAATGGATCAGACCTTGCCAATAACTAAGAATGCTACATTTGTGTATCAATTATGGTTCGTGTATTTTGGAAGTCCGAGAGAACGAAGATGTAGCTAGGGCGGCTGAGAATGTTGTGGGTCCTGATGCAGTAAGACTACATGACCCACTGACGCATAATTGAGAGCATGTAGAATCATCAGGGCATTTTCTGACCAAGCAGACCTAGGTCGAAAGGTTCTTGCTTGTACAGTGAGGGAGACTCTTGAAGCTTTGAGATCTAGCGCATCAAGCATTTCCTAATCACAGTATTGTTTCCTCAAGTCTGCTTGATGCAGACCTAAATTTTATGTTGTGCATATTTCCACAAATTCCATCTATCAGCTGCAAATGCTGCTTGAAGCGACCTGCCTTCAAAAAGAGATTTGTCTTATGTGTCTGCTTCAAGCAGGCCTAGGGCTGCCTAGGCCCGAGAAGGCCGAGCACGTGACACATTACTTGACACTTTTCATATGAAACTTCGGCCAATGGAGACGGATACAGTTTTTTCACGGGACTTGCCCCCTTCCCGGAGGAACGCCGCAGGGCCTCGAAAGGCCTTGAGGATGTTGATGACGTTCAGATCCGGCTGACGTAGGTGGTCAGTGAACGACGATAATTCCCCACATGAGTAAAAGCCTGCATTACCGCAGGTGCAAATCATTCCTACAAGTAGGTAGAAACACTGAACTGAACATGAACTGAGTCTTACATGACTAAGTCTTACCTAAGAAATCGTGAGGTGTTGTCCTCGATGGCGGGTTTGACCCGGCGACAATCCGAAAGGCGCTCACACAACCTAACATGGTGGCTCCATTTCATCGCGGGAAACGCTTGGCGCACGGCGATAACCATCACTCGCCGGGTCTCCTTGACTTGACCACGCCACGTTAACTTGGAATCCTTCATGCCGTCGTCCACGAAGAACAGAGCCATCCTCCTCTCGGCGGAGGTAATACACGCCTCTTCCGGATCGGGGTCAAGGCACCGGTCTTGACCTTCAGGCCCAGGTTGGTTCTCCATTTCGTCCTGGCGAAGGCGTTGGCAAGGGTCGAGTCGAGGCGGGAAACGGACTAACCGATTCAGACAAAGCCGGCGGGAAATCAAGTTCCGTTGATTTGTGTGATTAGCATGAAAAATCTCGAGAGATATTGGCCAGGTAGCTGGAACAGGAAAGCGCCAAACTTTCACTGAGAGCGCAACACTCCAGAAGCTTGCAATGGAAAGTCATCAGCTTTTTATTCATGAGAAGACTTGGCCTCGGCGACGCTGTACACACTGGAGTCCTCGTCGCTACCGTCACCGGGTTGGAAGTAGAGGGGATCAAGACGTTACTTGATTAACGAGGATGATTGACTTGAGGTGAGATGAGTGGGAGAGGTGGGAAGGATGCGTCTTAAGGAGTTTCAAGGAGGGAGGGGGGTGGGGGGTGAAGTGGCAACACATACCACTGATGAGCATACAGTATAATAAATATGCTATCTTATCATCTCTTCCCATAAATTTCAATCTCCTACATAAGGCGATCTTGTCAGAGATTGAATTTATCAAAACAATATCACCAGAGATCCATAAAGAAATGTTCCCAGGATCCAAATCCCAAATATTAACGACGATCTTCAAGCCTCATCGCTTTTTGCCCTTCTTGCCCTTCTTTGATGAGGCCTCTTTGTTCTTCTCCTGAGCGCCGTCACCACCTTGTCTAGAAGCAGCTGCTAGTTGCTTCTTAAGGTCAAGTAAGCGATCAACTTCTCCCTTCACCACGTCCTTGTCGGCCTTGTCGGCCTTGAGCTCCCTGACGACGTTGCCTTGCTTGGCAACCGCTTCCTCCAACTGCTTTATCTTTGCCGGATCCTGGACAGCAGCGGCTTGGCTTTTTCCTCGGCCGAACTTCTCCTTGAGTGCGTCCATTTGGTCAGCTTTAATCTCCTTGACAAGAGGCGCGGGGTCGCCAATTCTGTGCCCAGGGGGTAAGAGGCAAACAAATTTCTTTCCTAGTATCGGAAACGATTCTCTTGTCACTGCCAATTGCTTCCACAAGATCTCCGCCGTCTGTGGAAGGAACGGCTCCATCAGCTGGGACAGCAGAGCCACCATGTTGATGGCGAGGCCAATCACCGATGAGGCGCGTTCCTCGCCCTTGTTCTTCACCAGCTTCCACGGCTTGTTGGACTGCATGAGCTGGTTTCCTAGGCGGGAGATGCTAAGCATCTCTCTGATTGCGTCTCTTTCACAGCAATCCTCCATTAGCTCGACGTACTTGGAGAGATGCCTCGCAGTCATGGCCACGCACGTCTGGTCTTCGTCCGTCAACTTTATGGCCCCGACTACGCCGTTGAAGCTGTCCTTGCAAAACTTGAGTGCGCGGTTAATGAAATTGCCGAGGTTGCCCAGCAACTCAGAGTTAGTCTTCAGAAGGATGTCATCCCACTTGAAGGAAGAGTCCTGTCCCTCCGGGCGGGTGTAAACTAGGTAGAATCGCCACACGTCACTGTCGATACCGGTATCACGCGCCTGGTCTCCAAAGACGCCAATGCCTCGGCTCTTGGAAAACTTTGTGTCCTCATAGTTCAGATACTCAGTGGCCATGAGGCGGTCCACCATGGTCCATGGCTCCCCGGTTCCCAACTGACAGGCGGGAAATATGACTGAATGAAAAGGTACGTTGTCCTTTGCCATGAACTCGAAGTATTCGACTTTGTGACTATCGCTCTTCTTCCACCAGCGCTCCCACTCGGGCGTGTAATTGGCCGTGATGCTGACGTAGCCGAGGGGTGCGTCGTACCACACGTAGAAAACCTTGTCCTCAAATCCAGGTTTAGGCACTGGCGTCCCCCACTTGAGGTCTCTGGTGATGCATCTAATCTGAAGGCCGGTCTTGATCCATGACTTGGCGATCACGCGCGCGTTATGAGTCCAGTCTTTCGACGACTTCTCCAACCACTCAGTTAGCTGGGATTCCAACTTGGGTAAGTCCAGGAAGATGTGTCGACTTGTGCGTACTTTGGGACTGGCCGAACAAACCTTGCAGCGCGGCTGCTTCAGCTCAACAGCGTTGACCAACTTTCCACAGCTGTCGCACTGGTCGCCGCGGGCGTCCTCGAAGTTGCACATGGGACAAACCCCTTCCACGAACCTGAGTTAAAAAGAAGGCTGAGAAGGACGGAAGAAGTGTGTTAACCTTTCAGTACTTGTACCTGTCTGCTAGAAACTTTTGGCATTTCTCGCAGTATAACTGATCGACGCTGTCCTCAGTGAGGTAGCCATTCTTGTCTAGATCCCAGAAGATCTTCTGAGCCACTTTTGTCTGCTCCTCGGTCGTGGTGCGTCCGAAGTGGTCAAAAGAAATCCCAAACCATTTGTAGACGTCTCTGTGAATAGCGTGGTATTTATCGCACACCTCCCTCGGGGTGATTCCCTCCTCCAGAGCCTTCGTCTCGGTGGATGTACCGTACTCGTCGGTACCACATATGTAGAGAGCGTTGTGCCCCCGCATACGGCAGAAGCGAGCAAAGACGTCGGCTGAGAGCACACAGCCGATAATGTTGCCCAAGTGAGGGACGTTGTTCACGTAGGGTAGCGCCGACGTGATGAGCACGTTTCTTCGGCCCTGCACCGGCAACACCGGCCGATCGGCGGGCCACTGAGACACGTGAGGCGAGGACCACGTAGAGGCAAACGTCTTTACCGCCTCCAAAGCTTCCTCCCGAGTCACCGGCTGCGCTGAAGATTTCGTCGGATCCCCTTCCATTGTCAGAGCTACGCCAAGACTTGGATCTCCGCGATCTGATGCAATGAGCTCAACCGTGAGGCAATTCTCAGAGAGCGGTGGGGATAAGCAATCTGCCACACACTTCTCGTTTGCTCTCGGCTCGGTCGCGTGCGTGTGGTTTGTTGGCTGCGGCTCTAAGGCTGCTGCGGATCCACGTCAGGCCGGCGAGCGGCAATCCATGGACGGAAGTTACGAAGTGGAATCCGGAAGCTTTCGATGCAGGGAGATCGTTTACTGGCGATCATCCTTCTTCGGCTGATGACTACTTCGCAACAACACTCTCACCCATATTTCTAACACCCGTTAGGTTAAATAAATGGGCCTGAGCCTCACAACACGTGACCATGATTAGGCGACCGGCAAATGGCATTTGGCAACACTGACGTCGATGAAGAAAAAAAACAAACAAACGAGCGTGGCGTGAAGGAAGAGTGTAGCAAAAGCATGGTGGTGTGCATGCCCACTTACTTCCGCGCCGTGCTAAGCCTTGGCGTGGCTCCCAAGCTTAACAAGAGTTGAGGGAAACTAAGGTAATCCAAAGGTTGGCCAAGCCAAAGGAGCTAAAGTCTGGAGTCAGTTGAGCCTGAAATAACTGCCCCGAGCCTTCGGGCTTTGAGCTGGCCCGGTGTGCAGCAGTAGGCGTGTCTATATTCTGAAGAGAAAAGAAGATACAGCGTGAAGTTTTGCTTTGGAGGAGAAAGGATTGTCTCTGGTCTCGCCGTCATGAACTCCGAGAAGTTGGCCGAGGCCACCAGAATGTTCCTCTCTGATCCAGAAGAATTTCTCCGCTCCTCCGAACACCGCGGTCGGGTCTTTGCTGTTCTGGCTTCGCTCCGTGCCGAGGACGTCGAAGTCGACCGCGCCCTGATCGCCCTAGCTCGGGCGGTTCAGGCAGTCCCACACTGCTGGATCTTCGCTCAAGCGTACCTCAGCTCCATTGCCTCACCCACGCGACTCCTACTCCAGTCAGATGAAGAAGAGACCGAGGGCGAGCCGAAGTGCAAGAAGATCAGGAATAACACCTACCAACGACATGAAGACTTGCTTTTCGCTTGTTGGACACTGGTGTTGACGCACAGACACTTTCGTCATCTCTGGCCATGGACAGATCTCTTACGAGCTGATAAGTCGGGCTGGAGCCACGAGTGCATCTGGCTAACCTCGGAGGTGGTGGGAGTGGCGCTTGGACTGTCGGAGAAGAAGAGAGAGACTCTTTCGGCCTTGACCAGTGAACGGTATAAAGAGCTCACTTGCAAAATGCACCTTCGTCGTCAGAATCAGAGACAAACTGCCACTGAAAGAGGTAATCACTCCGTCCCGCCAGTGGCTGTCTCGGGGTTGGTGTGCGTGGAAAGCGGCGTCGCGCTTCCAGTGGTGTCGGGGCACTCAGAGCAAGAAAGCACATTCGTCCGTTTATCTTCGCGTCAATCCCAACTGAGACAATTGACCTTGTGCGTCAGCGCTGGACGGCCCGTGATGCTCACAGGTCCTCCAGGGACAGGAAAGACGGCTGTGATTGATCACCTGCGCTCCGTCACCGGCCGCCGAGACTTTGTCAACTTCCACCAAGCGCAGATCTCGGACGAGACTGACGCGCGCACCTTCTTGGGAACGTACACGTGTGCCACGCCCGAACAATTTGTCTGGGAGAGAGGCTTGCTAACACGAGCTCTCGAGGAAGGACACTGGCTACTGGTGGAGGACGCCGACAAAGCGCCTCCAGACGTCCTGTCACTATTGTTGTCATTCGTGGAGACGAGCAGCGTCGTCATCTCGGCACTCGGCAAAACCTGCAGACCCCGGCCCGGATTCCAACTGATCCTAACAGGACAAAGGTCGCTCAACTGTCCCTCGCTACAGACGGTGGCCTTTCCCACTTATACAAAGGTCGAAGTGGCCGAAATCGTTGCTGCCCAGTATCCCACCTTGCGCGGTGCCGTCATTCACTTGGCTCAAGCCGTGGAAAGATTTAACCAGGTCGGCAACAGGGAGAGGAACCTCTCACTGCATGACATAATACGCTGGTGTCAACGCTGTCCAGAAGGCGAAGAAGTGGTAGATCGTACAAGACTCTTCCAAGAAGCCATCGCCATCTTCTGCTTTCCACTGATCAGTACTGCTGAGAGGGTTCGGAGAACGGAAATGCTTGGACAAATCTTCCAAGTGGATGACGACATGGCCAGATCTTTTCTCAATGAGCGGAAGCCGGAGGTCATCTTCGAGGGGTCCTCCGTCAAGGTCGGTTCGGCCAGACTTGAGCTGCCATCAGTGGGTGACGTCGTCGTCGACGCTTCCTACTGTCTCAATAGACAGACTTCTAATCTACTGGAGTTCCTCATCACGTCCGTAAGAGAGTCGCAGCCTGTGCTTTTGGTGGGCGAAACCGGAGTTGGAAAGACGGCCACTGTGCAGTATCTGAGCTCACTGATGGGAAAGAAGTTACACGTCCTCAACATCAGCGACTGCAGCGAGAGCTCTGATCTCTTTGGCTCCTTCAGACCGGTTGACAATTCCATGGAATACTACTCGCAGCTCGTCAAGAGTTTTCTGGAGCTGTGCGAAAAAGACTTTAGCCATAGGACCCCCCTAAACGCCAAGTTGTCCATGGTCCTGGAGAAGGAATTGCATCTCCGCCACTGGTCCAAGGTCGTCACCGTGGTGGAGTTAGCCAGTGACAAAGCCTTTAGTAACACGAACAGTGAAGCTTGGTTTGAGCTGCGTGCGAAAGCCAGAGAAATTAAGAGAATGTCGGAGAAGAAACTCCTTGGCAATTTGTTCAGCTTTGTTGAGGGGTCGCTGACGGAGGCTGTGAAGCGGGGTGACTGGGTCCTTTTGGACGAGGTGAATCTCGCTGGGGCAGAGTCGCTGCTTGCCCTCGGCGACCTCTTCAAAGACAGCGGATTCCTCCGTTTGCACGATGGTGTCGGAACGCTGGTCCAAAGGCACGCAGATTTTCGGCTCTTTGCTTGCATGAATCCATCCACTGACGTGGGCAAGAAGGAGCTACCCGAGAGCTTCCGCAAGAACTTCGTCGAGTTCTTTCTGACGGAACCTCGTCCGCTCTCCAAGGACCTTGAGCTGGTGGTGCAAAAGTACCTTTCTCCCGTCGGTGCGAATGACGATGTGGTCTCTAAAGTTGTCAAGTTTTACAGTGCTGTGAAAGAGGCAAGCGCAACCACCCTGAACGATGGAGCTGGGCGCAAACCGTGCTATTCTTTGCGATCGCTCTGCCGCGCCCTCAGAATCGCGGCCAAGACGTGCGGCGAGGTGGGCCTCGAAGCTGCTCTGATCGAGGCAACATGTATGTGCTTCCTCACAGAGCTAGACCGGATATCCTACGTCGAGGTCGTCAAGCTCATTTTCAAGAGTTTTCACTGCGCCAAAGCGATGAAGAAGTTTCCTGCAAGACCCAATGCTGTCTGCGTCGAGGGCTACTGGATCTCATGCGGAAAATCTGAAATCAATCTCCAGGACGACTACATCCTAACGAGGACTGTTCGCCAAAACCTGCGGGACATCGTTCGAGTTGTGGCACTCAGCAAGTTTCCCCTATTGCTGCAGGGCGAGACATCCTCGGGCAAGACCAGCCTCGTGCGCTACTTGGCCCTGGCTAGTGGACACACGCTGCTGCGCATTAACAATCACGAGCATACTGACCTCCAGGAGTATGTAGGCAGCTACGGCGCCGACGCCTCCTGCAGATTTGCCTTCAAGGAGGGTGCGCTGGCTACCGCCATGCGCAAGGGTTACTGGATCTTGCTTGACGAGCTGAACCTGGCCCCCACGGAGATCCTCGAGGCGCTGAACCGCGTGCTTGATGACAATCGCGAGCTCTACATTCCCGAGACTGGGGCACGCATTCGAGCTCACAGCGACTTTCGGGTTTTCGCCACGCAGAACCCAGTGGGTCTGTACGGCGGTCGCAAAGTGCTTTCGCGTGCGTTTCGCAACCGCTTTGTAGAGCTCCACTTTGACGAGCTCCCGCCCAAGGAGCTGGAGACCATCTTGCAAAAGAGGAACTGCGTCCCGCCGAGTCTGAGCCGCAACATGGTGCGAGTGATGACGCAGCTCCAACTAAGGCGGAGGGAGAGCCAAGCCTTCCAGGGCAAAAGAGGATTCATCACATTAAGGGATCTTTTTCGCTGGGCAAGCAGGTACGCTCGACTACTGTTTTTTCAATGGTCTGACTTTTTCACGACGCCTTAGATAGTTCCAGAGGCTGTTATGTTTTTCCAAATCTGGTGTATGGCACTTGATCAAGAATTGATCGTCTGTCTTCTTGTAGGTATGCCAGCTTCACACAGACCAACAAGTTCTACGACTGGGACGCCCACATGGCCGAAGAAGGCTTCCTAGCGCTGTCTAGCCGATGCAGAAATGAAGGAGAGGTCGAAGTGATCCGAGAAATCATCGGGAAGGTCTTCAAGCGCACGATCAGCCCGAACATATTTTCGCTTGAGCAGCCTGGACTTGCGCTGAAGGCAGAAATGGAAGCTATCAAGGCGATGGATCTAGACTTGGCGCTTACTGCAGAGACCGTCAGGATGTTGGCGCTGCTGCTCCACTCGTTCAGACATAAAGAGCCCGTGTTGCTGGTGGGAGAAACTGGTGTGGGCAAGACCTCAGCCTGTGCCGCGGTCGCACAGCATTTGCAGAGGAAGTTGCACTCTCTGAGTTGCCACCTCAACACTGACGCGACAGACTTTTTAGGCAGTCTGAGGCCGGTCAGAGACGGCGCCAAATTGTTCGAGTGGCACGACGGGCCCCTCGTAACGGCCATGGTGAAGGGTGAAGCGCTTCTAGTTGACGAGATCTCGCTCGCAGACGATAGCGTTCTCGAGAGAATGAACTCCGTTCTAGAGAACGAGCGCACATTGGTGGTGCCAGAGAGGCCAACATCATCCGGAGAACTGGAGACCGTGGTCGCCAAGGAAGAATTTCTGCTTTGCGCTACTATGAATCCTGGGGGAGACTTTGGCAAGAAGGAGCTCAGCCCAGCGCTCAGGAACAGGTTCACGGAGATTTGGTGCTCCTCCGACTATTCGGATGAAGACAGCGAGAAGATTCTCACGTATATTCTGGGAAACGTCATTTCAGATAAGTCGGCCAAAGGGATTCACGCGTTAGTGAGCAGTGTCAGGAACCACATGACCGTCACGTATCGTGATCTGCGCACGTGGGCGACGTTCATCAAAGAAGCTGTGAAGAATCGACGTCTGCCTGAGGCGTGCGCTATCGTCCACGGCGCTTGTCTAGCCTTGTTCGACGGTCTGCAGACGCTTAACAGCTTCGCCAGCAACCAAAAGAGACAGGACTTCAAGCTCTCTTGCAGACAGTTTCTGTCCAAAGCTCTAGGACATGAAACGTGCAATTGTCTGGTGTGGGTCGACGCGGAGGAAGCTCCTAACATTAATGTCACTGAAAGTGGATTGTCTGTTGGAAGTTTCCATCTACCAAGGACGAACAGGGATGCAATGAAGAGTCAGTTTCTCTTTAACACAGCTACGGCGGCCACCAACTTGCTGCGCCTGGTGCGGTCTCTCCCCGTGGGGAAGCCTGTTTTGTTGGAGGGTCCGCCAGGCGCCGGAAAATCCGCCACAGTCGAGGCACTGGCTCAAGCAACGGGAAACGATTTCGTGAGAATCAACCTTTCTGAGCAGACTGACGTAGCCGACCTGTTTGGCTGTGAAATGCCCACCGCCACCTCGATCGGACACTTCGCCTGGCAGGACGGGCCCTTTCTCGCTGCCCTTAAATCCGGCCACTGGATCTTGCTGGACGAGCTAAACTTGGCTAATCAGGCTATCTTGGAGGGTTTGAACGCATGTCTGGACCACCGTGGGGAGGTCTACATACCTGAACTGGACAAAAGCTTTCGCTTAAACCGAGCCAACACCAGGATCTTCGCCACACAGAACCCGTACCGAGAGGGATCTGGGCGAAAAGGTCTACCCAAGTCCTTTCTCAATCGATTTGTCAAGGTCTTTGTAAATGAGCCGGAAAAAGACGACATTTCGAAGATCTGCTTGCACAGGTTCTCATCACTCCAAAAGGAAAAAGTGACAAAGTTCGTGTCCACATACGAGATCTTGTCTAAGAGAGTGACGGAACTGAGGCCTGACGGCGGACCTTGGACTTTTAACCTAAGAGATCTCCTCAAGTGGTGCGAGGCAGTGAGCGAGTTTAATGATGATTATACCATCAATCGCATGGGGCGACTCCTTTTCATAGAGCGATTCAGGACTCCAAAGGATCGCGAGAACTTGCTGGAGACGTTATCTGAATGCGTTCCCTTTGACGCTTCGGCCAGCTTGGGCATTTCAATGGATGAAGAGAGCGTCACAATAGGAGGAGCGTCGTTAACACGCGAGACTGAATCTGACACAGTTGGGGACGACTTGGTTGTTTTAAGCGAGCAGTTCAGCATCCTGGAGAGTTTGATGTTTTGCGTCCGACTGAAGTGGATTCCTCTTCTGGTCGGTTCATCTTGTGCTGGCAAGACTCGTGCTGTGCAGACCCTTGCCCGTTTGGCAGGCAAGAAACTTCACGTGATGACGTTGAGCAGCGTCTCTGACACTTCCGACCTCTTGGGCAGCTTCGAGCAGTGCAACAAGAGCGTCAGGACGACGAATGCGAGGGCTGCAATCACAAAAGTAGCCGACAGATGTCTGAGAGACTTGCAGGACCCCCAACTGATCCTCGAGTTGCTACTGCTGCGGAAAGAGGACATGTTGACGGGACTGTGCAGTCACTTGATGGACCAGTTCCAGTTGAGCGAAGAAGAAGTTAGGGAACTGAAAGTCGCACAGGAAGATTTGACACTGAAGGAACAATTCACATTCGATTGGGTGGACTCCCCTCTGGTTGAGGCTGTGGCCAAGGGCCACTGGGTGCTGATCGACAACGCCAACTTCTGCAGTCCTTCGGTGCTTGACAGACTGAACGGATTATTTGAGAGCGGTGGCGAACTCGCCATCAGTGAGGGAGGAGGTCTTAGGTGCATAAGGCCTCACAAGGACTTCAGGGTCTTCCTCACGATGAATCCCAAGAATGGAGAGTTGTCCAAAGCCATGAGGTGAGATATCTTTATTGTGCTGGTGTAAGTTAAAACCGTTTTCATGGTCAACGTGACTCTTCCTGACTCAGACTCTTGTCCATACCGGAATTGCTAATAGAGGTAATAATCTTTAATTGCAGAAATCGTTGTGTGGAGATCTTCCTAGAGCGCCAACCGGATTCCTGTTTGCCCAAGCTGCTCTCTGCAAAGCTCGCCGACGAAGAACGATTTGAGCTGGCAAAGTATCTCACTCATCTTGACGCAACGACGCTAGACTCTTCCACCAGCTCCAACTTGGGGGAACTAATCAGTTGGCTGGTGTCCAGCGGCCTTGCGCCTGCGCCTGCTCTGAAGGAGGCTTCTCTCATGATCGAGGTCAGTTTCGTGGAGGACAAAAAGTGGGATGAGACAGATTTCTTATTGAGGCCACTGATGATGTCCGAATTGTTGAGTCATCCGGTGACGTCGCTGGCCGCACACCAGTTGCACTTGCTCCGAAATTACGTGGGATTGGAAGAGTCGACCGGAAAGAAAAGACAAGCGATCAAATCTTTCATTCGCTTCTCCACGTCTCAAGATTTGGACACAAGATTGGCTTTACTACAAGATGAGTTCACCAATAGGACTAGAAAAGACCTGTTGGACATATTAAAGCTTAGAGATCCCAAAAGCCCCCTGGATGACGCCTTCGTCAAAGGCGCTCGTAAACAAGTCTCTGAAGTCCCATTTCCAAGTTGCCGAGATTGGCTCGCAGTAGACGGACTTCTTCTCCCAGCTGTGGTCATCCGCGCTCATTCCACTCACCTGAGTGACTTGCTGCAGCAAGCGGAGCAATTTGCCAGTGATCTGAGTGAAATTTTGCTTGGCTGGCTCAAGGACGTCAAGAACGAGATTCTGCAAGATGGATGGATGCTCGGATGGAGGATCTTCTGCGCTGCTGCCGCTATGAGGGACTTGTTCGTTGATGAGAGAGATAAGAAGAAAGCCGAGGTCAAAATGGCGATGCTTGAGAGGGCCGCAATGGACCTGCTGAACCAGTTGCTTGGCCAAGATCGCCTGAAGTCGTCACCGTTGCGGCAGTTAACAGTGTCTAAGGGAGTTCCACGCACCATTCGCTGGCGAGTTGATAGTGGCGGCGGCGGATGTGATCTCTACGACTTTGAAAACACGGCCGACGAGTGCCGGACTTACAAGATGTTTGTGGCCTTCGCCGCCTCAGTCGACCTGCTTGATAGTAAGTCTTTCGAGCATTTGCGCGAGTCGCTTTATAAACAGCTGGCATTCGTCAAAGGCTTCCTCGACACCTCGTTCGATCTCCAATTGGTCACCAAGAACAATCTGAAGAGTCTCGTTTTAGAAGACCAGTTGATGAGTAACTTCAACTTGATCTCTGCAACCAGTGAGAAACCAAACTTCCTTACCTCCCCGTTGCACCCGCTTACGCTCAAAGTGAAGCTTCTCGGCGCAAGAAAGAAGGAACTTCCCAATTTGGTAGCCGCCAACTCGTTCAGGCTGCATAAGATGGCGGAGGACAAGTGGAGCGACCTTTTTGGACTCAATCAAGCTTTGGTCTTTGAAGTCCTGGAGTCCATTCAACCTGGTAGGCTACGCTGCACTCTGGGAGAAGTGGCCGACGACGTTCTGGTAGCTGTGGAGACTTTGTCGACCCTTTCAAGGAACTACGACTTTTGGCAAAACAGCGAGGATTACGACGGCTTGCTGGAGCTGAGTTTGGGCCTAAAGTCCTTCAAGGCTGCTCTTTCAGCCATGAGTTTCACTCTGAAGGCGAATCCTGATTGTCCGGAAGAAATGCTGCAAGAACTTGAGGCAATCTTTACTGACGAAGGCCGGGAAGCCTTGATCGTATCCAATGCTAGAAAAGCCCTGCAGAACGCCAAGCACGGTGAGGTTCTTATGACCACAGGGTTCATCCTCATCGAGCTGATGCTGACGTTCGTGTTGGACAAGCGCTGCCTGCTAGAGGCGGAGATTTTCCGCTTGAATGAAGAAATTATCAGTGCCAAAACGACCATGATCTCCGACCATCTGTGCCACACACTTCATGTGGGTGAGATGGTCGCACATCATCCAATTCACCACAGACTGAGATCCTTGGTAGAGTCAAACACGAGCGAGATCTCAAGGTTGGAGAAGCTCTTGCCAGTCAGGATTGAGGATACGCAGGAGCTGGTTCAGGAAATTCGTCAAGTGGCCGATGGATTCCTTTCCAAGACCTTTATTGAAAATCTTGACTCCCAAGCAAAGTTCTTATCCTGGAAGTCCAGCTTACTGAACTACGCGCGTGATATGGAAGTAAAATTCACCTCTTTCCCCGACGTCCTCGCTGTGCTGAACTGCGCCATCGCCAACATCGTCTGCGGACTTCATACCCTCAGAAAGCAAGAGAGAGCTGAATCGATCAAAGATTTAGACGCTCTTCGTTCTGTCATAGAGCTCTCGCATAAGTCGCTACCAGCTCCGTACCAAGGTCACATATGGAGTGAAGAATCAGGGATCGTGTATGGACCAGAGAGTCTCCTCAGGCGAAATGATTTGTCGGCTTTAAGTCGTCTGGAGTTCACCATTCAAGTATTAGAAAGAAAGAAAAAGACCTTGAGCGTAGAAACGGGGGAGGCAATAACCAAATGGATGCTAGACTTGACCAGAAACGCTTCGTCCCTCGTCAGCATCCTCGAGCGAGTCCTGGCACCGGCGATTATCAAGAGCTTTAGGTTTAGCTTGCAACATCTGTTAGTGACTAGTCGCGAAAAGCACAGATTACTCGCTCTGGCTCCCATAGTTCATTCCGTCAAGGTCCGAACTGAGGAGCTCCTAACCGATCATTGGCCCGAAAATCCCAACCTGACTGAGATCGTTGTCAAAGCCAATCAGCTCTTGGAGCATTCGTTATGGGACCAAGAGAGCAGCTTCCAGCTGGCGTTGGAAGGCATGGCCAAGTGCGTGGGGGCATGGAACAAGAACGCCCCGACCAGATACAGCATCTCATTCGCCAAAGCCACCAACTTCTTGTCGTCCTGGTATCAGAAAGAAATCAGACAGCTGGTAGAAGTTAGAGAAGTCGTCGACAAAGGATGGGAAGAGAAGCTCTCGTCTTTTGCTGGAACATTCACGATTCTCTGTGAGGAGATGGCCGCCAGCGGCAAGCTGGAGTGGCTCTTTACGCTTTCGGCCAATTTCCTCTTGGCTGGAACCACCGGCGACTTCAAGATGCGTCTTTCCGCTCTCGAACAAGTGAAAAACCTCTTTATCGGCGTGGACGAAAGCGCCGCGCAAGTCATCTCGGCGGTCTTGAGCTTATCCACTTGGTGCGAGTCCGCCGTGATGGAGAAGCTGGAGGCCGGTCGAAAGGCGACAAACAAAAAAGCCATTTCTGCGGCCAAGATCCTTAGCTTGGTCAGGGAGGAGAAGACGTTCGTAAAGATCAGGAGAGAAAGAGCTAAACTGGCCAGAGATTGCAACAACGTGATCATCACTCCGCTCCCTCAGCTACAGTGGCACAAGATTGAACCTCCAAAAATATTATTGGAGCCCATAGAGGAAGTTGAAGTCGAGAAGGTCGAGGACGTCATTGAGTTCACGTCTAGCGACGGCACACTGCTGGGCAATTCCTACTCTATGGCTCAAACTGCCAAGAGCTTCATGGACACCGCAGCAAAAGTATTGTCACAGGATCACCTCGGCGACCTCAATCAAGTTGGGGAACTAGTGAAGACTCTGCAAATGTTGAATGACTCGTCCAAAAAAAGCGAGGTGTACACTGCTCGCAAGTCCGTGGACGCCCTCTTCAAGACGCTGAAAGAACTGGGGCTCTCATATCGCCTCGGCAACATGCACAAGCTCGACTGCGCCTCCGTCGTGTCCTCCTTTGGCGGAGAGCCCGCCACTGAGGCGGTAAGCGGTTGTCTGGCCTTGACCGAGTGTTTGGTAGAGGCTCTCCGGAGGAACGCCGACAGATTGCAGCCTCAGTTTGAGGAGAGAGCGCTTGGCTTTGCAAGACATGGCGTCCTCATAGTCTTGGAAACAAGTTGTTACTTTAGGAGTCTCAAGAAAAGCATTGCTCAACTCACTGCAGACATGAGCTGTTTGCGCGAACTTCATTGGCTTCACCGACAAGGAATCTCGCGTCAAAGCTTTGATGCAGTCGCCAATAGAGGAGAAAGATTGCACCAACTCTTGACGCCTTTTGAACTGAAGACGGAGATCAGGATGAAGCTGGACGAGATCCAGAAGTTCCGGGCAGAAGCAAGAAGGCGAATCATTGAAAAACAGTCGCTGGAATCTCTTATCAAGACCACTTTTGATGCGGCTTTTTTTATCTGCGAATCCTATTCCGCGTTGAAGCCGATCCTGAATGAGGACACCATGATCGTCTACAGCGTGGCCTGCAAACTCAAACAGGAACTTCAAGGTCTACAAAACTCAACTTTGCCATCCTCAGCAGTGAGTAAGGAGTTCAGTGGCTTTTGCAAAAGATTTTTGACCAGGTGCCTCAATGCAACCAAGGATTGCAAAAAGTATCTATTGGAGAAGGAGAAGCAAGACACAGGATTCTTTTCTTCTGAAAAGTTATGGAACATCGTTCAGATCATGGATTCTGGCAAGCGTGCTGGCGACCTCAGCTTTCTCCTTCATCAAGCCAAGACTTCCAAGGCTCAGATGGATTTCTTGGCCGCCGGTCTTCCTATCTTGAACGTCTATGCCAACTTTTGTCACATGGTTTGCAGCTGGAGTTCTCAAGTTGTTTGGCACAACACCAGTTTCTTGTGCTCGACTGTGAAGGCGTTCGCACTTTTCTCCGCAGTGGCTCCTGCCTCGAAAGACGACGACCAGGATGTTGAAGGTGATGAACAGCAAGGAGACGCCAAAGAGTCCAGTGGAGTTGGATTGGGGGAGGGAGAGGGCGGCAAAGCGACCACGGAGGGAGTCGATTCTGAAGATCTCTTTGAACAAAATGTTGAGCAGGAGCAGGAGCAGAACGGGGATCGTGGAGACGACAAGGCTAAGTCTGACCGCGCTGATGACTTCGTCGACTATAGTGACCAAATGCCAGAAGACAGTCACATGTCCGACGGCGCGTCCGAGGACGAGGACGACGATAATGGTGACAATGAGGACTTGTCCGACGAAGAAGGAGAGGCAGCCAACCAAGACGAAGCTGGCAACAAAGATGAAGTTCTAAATGCTGACGAGTGGAAGCAGCAAGAAGAAAAAGAAGAAGATAAGGAGGAAAACAACGAGAGCAGCGATCAGAAGACAGACTTTCAAAACCAAAGCGAACAAAAAGATCAACCCGAGGAGGAGAGTAACGATTTAGTCGAGAGGCCAGAAGAGGAGATTGAAGAGAAAAGACAGCGACAACCTGATGCTGAGGAGGATGGAGATATCGAAGATCAAAGAGACGATGGCGAGGTCAATCCTCACGATGAGCCTGAAATTGAGGACCTTGATCTTCCGGACGACGAGGGATGCCTGGATGAGGGAGAGAACGGAAGCGATCAGAGCGAAGACATGGAATTGGACGGTGAGTCTTCCTAAGTATTCGTACGCAAGTAAAAGTACAAACGTTCACCTGTACACCTTTTTATTATTGTGGTACACGGCTAAGTACGTATTGTGCGGTATTCTTGTACAATAACCGTACATATAAGCCCACTATCATCCTTATGTTTTAGGGGACGCTATACTTAAAAGATGTTTCTCTATTCTGCTTCAGAGCAAGTCGAACGGTTACAAGATTTTGAGGAAGAAGAGGTTCCAGGTAAAAATGAAGAAAATGAAAACCAAACTTGCCCCGAAGCAGATATGCATGATGACGACAAGAAGAGCAGCGACAATCAAGTGTCTTCTGACGCGGGAGCTGCAGCCGGCGGTGGTGAGGAAAAGTCGGGCAAAGAGAAGGAAGAAGAAGTCAAGGAAGACGACAACAAAGACGTTGCTGAAATCGACGGTGAAGAGGAAGCTGCTGAAGAAGTCGATCCACAGAAGGGACTCATTGACTCGGCTGGGCGCGTAGAGGAGAAGGACGAGAAAATGGAGTGCGATCTCCTCGCCGAAGAAGAGTTGAAGATCGTCCCTGCTGAAAACTCGACCGACGTTGAGCAGTCCGACATGTACGCGCACATGGATGATGCAAAGAAGGACGATGAAAACACGAAACCGACGTTGGACGAGGTACCGTTTGAGAGTCTGGAGAAGCTAAAGTCAGAATTCCAGGATTCCATCGCCAACAGTAGCGAGAAGAGTAGAGAAGAGATGCAACATAGGTTGGAGCAGCCATTGGGAATGAGGAAGTTGACAGACTTCGAGGACGCAGTGACCAACCTCGTTTCAAGAGGCTTGGACAATACCTTCGACGTGGGGAAGGAATACGAGGTCAACGACGACAACGAGGAGGAGCTGACGAAACAGTCAGATATGAAGATGGTTGACGGCGCAGGAAACGTCCTCGGCAGCTCCGACGACCGCTGGCGAGAGTTGTGCTCTGAGACGTCGTCGCTAGCGTCGTCGCTCTGTGAGCAGTTGCGACTTATCATCGAGCCAACGAAGGCGTCGCGGTTCTGTGGTGACTTCAGGTCTGGGAAGCGCCTCAACATGCGCAGAGTCGTCGCCTACATCGCGAGCGAATTCCGGCGCGACAAAATCTGGCTGCGCCGGACGCGCCCGGCGAGACGCGAGTGTCGCATTGCAGTCGCCGTTGACGACTCCTCCTCCATGAGCGACGGCAGAGTGCAGAAGGTGACGTTTTGCTCCCTGGCTACAGTGTGCCAAGCATTTTCGCTACTCGAGGTCGGTGCTCTTGGCGTCGTCCGTTTCGGCGAGAACGCCGAGATCGCGATGCCGCTCAGAGACCGCGTAAGTGACTCGGACGGCGCCGCCATCGTCAACGCCTTCACCTTCGGCCAGTCCGTGACGCGCTACGCCGAGATGCTCACACTCTGCAGGCGGCTGCTTAACGACGGGGGCAGCGGCGGGAGCAACCGCCATCCCTCGAGCAAGCTGTTGCTGATCTTGTCAGACGGGAAGGGCGTGTTGAATGAGGGCAAGCGCAAGGTGCAGGCGGCCGTGAGAGCGTCCCGGCTGGAAGGCATCTTTATCGTCTTTGTCATCGTGGAGGCCGGCGAAGGAGCAGAAGCAATCCGTGAGTCGGTCTTAGACGTGCGGATGCCCATTTACGACGAGGCCGGCAACGTCCTGCGCTTCGACCCCTACATGGAACACTTTCCTTTCCCCTACTACATCCTCTTGAGGGACTTTCAACGGCTGCCCCAGGTGCTCAGTGACGCACTCAGGCAGTGGTTCGAGCTGGTCAACTCGGGGCTGTGATTAGCAGTGTCTTACAAGAACTGTCACACGTTTATTATATGCGAAATCATGATCGTCACCCTGTGTTCAATCCTTGAAAATAAACGTGCCAACGTTGATATTTGGTTAATCTCCAGTGAAAAGTTCAACTCGGTTTTGACGGGGTCTCGACATCTCCAAGCTCTGAAGGATCTGCAGAGCGCTCCTCATCAGCACCGCTCTTGTTATCACTACGCTCTTCTTCATTCTTGTCAACTTGGGTAGAATCTGGGCGTTTCTGCTCAGTCAAGCTACTTTGCGCCACCTCGACGACGTTGTACTTCTTCAACTCGAAGTAGCGCGGCAGGATTGACAAGCAGCAATGGCCCCTGACCACTTCGACCACGATGACAAATTTGGGACTCTTGTACTCGACCTTGGCGGAGGGGTTGCAAGACTTTACTGCGGTCGTCACAATTCGAATCACGTCCTCCCGCCCCAGGCTGGAGCTCATCCGGGACTTGAATGCCACACAGTAAGTGACAGAGTCCTCTTCAAGTCGTCGGGGGACGACCGTGGCGACCGCTTTCTCCAGCGACTCCGCAGACGCCTTACAAGTCGCTTCCACGGGTAGAAGTCGCAGCAGATAGCGCGTCCTCTGCTGGCGCGTGGACTCTAGATCCTCCAAGATCTGCCTGCCCAGAGCCACCGGGTCCTCGAGCAACGTGCGTACGAACAACACATTCTTGACCCCGGTGTCAAGACACTGGAACCGTCGCTCCGTGGAAGGCAGCGTCCTTTGCCGATCGAGCTCTGCCTTTTCCTTGGCCAGAGCTTTCTCCACATCTTCGTCTTCGTCTTCGATGTCGTCCCCGACCTCGACCTCATCTTTATCGTCCGCTGCGACCGCTGCTTCCGGCCCATAAATCTTGTCGGCGCACTGGTTGAGCAGGTCGTAGGCCTCTCTGAGCGCCTCCCTCTCGCGCACGTTGTTAGTGAAGCCAAGGAACCCCCTAAGATCGCCCGCGAGACGCTTGCCCGCCTGCTTCGCCTTCTTGGCCTGATTCACGTAGTAGCGCTTCGACTTCTTGCGCTTGCGATTCCCGTCCATGATTTGATCAAGTCCGCCAACACTTGCCAAATGTGTTCTCACTTTGTTTACGCTTTTGCAGACGTCGCAGATGTCTTAAGCACCGCAGTAAAGTGCAAGCTTATTTCTTTAGGCTGAACTGAGGGCTGAGACAAGGACGATCTATGACCACATGGACCGCATTTGTTTTGACCGCTGCTGCTGATTCTGGCTTGTTCGTCAAGGAAAAGAAAAAAACGCGAAATCAGATACGTCACTTTGGCAAAAGAAAGAAAGAAAGAAAGAGAAAGAAACTGGTCTCTTTCTTTCTTAGAAGTCACTTGTCGTACGTAAAGGGACTCACGGCGGGCTGAGTGCCCATGCGTGTCCTTCATTCATGGCCCACGGCCTCAAGAGACTCGCCACGGCCGCAACGGCGGCTGCTCTCGGACGTCTCACATCCTCCAGTTGTGGGACGGCCCAAGAGTTGTCGTTCGGGATCCTTTTCGACATCGACGGAGTCTTGGTGCGCGGGAAAAGGGTGCTGCCGTTCGCGCAGCCAGCTTTCAGGCTACTCGTGGACCCGGCTGATGGTGGCCGGTTCCGCGTGCCTTCGCTCTTCGTCACAAACGCCGGCAACAGCATGCGCAAGACGAAGGCCGCGCAGCTCTCAGACTGGCTGGGGGTCGAGGTGTCGGAGGATCAGGTGTGGTATTGTGTTGACCGAAGAATCTTTTGCTTTGTAGGCTCTCACACTAGACTGCACTGTTCTGCTATGTGCTGTGGCGCAAGACCGTAGGAGACGGTATCATTGAGTGTTCTTGATCCATCTTTACCTGGGCTATAATTTTGAATACCGAACTTCAGGTCGTAATGTCTCACTCGCCGTTGCGCCTCTTCACCGAGTACCACAACCGCCACGTACTGGTGGTTGGGCAGGGTCCAGTGCGCGAGATCGCCTCCCAGCTGGGGTTTAAGAGTGTGACGACGGTGGAGCAGCTTCGACACGCATTTCCCTCGCTGGACGCTGTAGACCATAAGCGTCGGCGCGCGGCGCCGTGCGCCTTCGAGTCCTTCTTCCCTCGTCTTGACGCCGTTGTCCTCTTCGGCGAGCCCACCCGCTGGGAGACCTCACTCCAGCTCCTCGTGGACGTGCTGGTGACGGACGGACTCCCTGCACTGGCGCCGCAGTCCTTCCCGTACCCGCATTTGCCCGTGTTGGCGTGCAACATGGACCTCCAGTGGATGGCGGAGGCTGTCCTGCCGCGCTTCGGCCACGGCGCCTTCCTCGCCTCACTGGAGCACCTGTACAAAAAGATCACCGGCCGCGATCTCGTGTACACGGCCCTCGTGGGCAAACCCTCTGAAATCACTTACCGACACAGCGAGATGATGCTACAAGAACAGGCGAAAGACGTCCTGGGCCTCTCCAGACCCATCAAGCACATCTACTGTATCGGCGACAACATCTTTACCGACATCTTTGGCGCCAACCTGTATAACAAGTATCTGCAGGACTGCAGCAAACGTCAGGACGCCGCCAGCAGGTGCGTTGGAGCTTGTGAACGACTCTGTTGAGGCGTTTGAGCTGTACGTTCATAGAATGCGGTCAGACGTCCGTCTGTGACAGGGTGGTTCAAAGGGCACTTTTCCAACAGGTCGGCGTTGAGCAGCAGTCGCAGCATCGACCATCTGCTGGAGGAGGAGTCTGACCACGCGGAGTTTTCCAACGGCGGCGCCGAGCGCTGTTTGTCCATGCTCGTCGAGACGGGCGTGTACTCCACCTCCTCCAAGAGCAACGCGAGTCTCGACCACTCCCCCAGAGACTTTTTGCCGGTGGAGGAGAGTTTTCTGGTACCCACGCACGTGGTCGGCAACGTCCTCGAGGCCGTGGAACTCATTTTCAAGCTGGAAGGATTCACCCAGAGGCATTGACGGAGTTGACCTTTGTAGTCGAATTTATCATGATGGCTGCTTTAGGCTTTTTGATTTCTTATTTTTAACTAGTAACTTTCACTAGACACATTTTTTTTAATATCAGTTCGAAGATTTATTCGTCTGACTTTCAGATTGCTTTGGGGAAATTCTCACTATCCTGCGATTTCCGCATAGGTGCTGGGAAGCCCTGAAAAAAGACCCCGTGAGACTTTCTGTTGAGGCCGCTAGATGACACCAAAATGCGATGGAAGAAGCATGTTGAAATGTTGCAAATCTGAAACTCGCGCAAGAAATGCTATTTTTTTTTCTTTTTGCGAATGAGGCCAAAATTCCGACTTCGCTAAATTTCTCCAGGGGGAAATTCTCGGCGGATTCCGCAGTAGCGGGGGAAAAATTGACTTACAAGGTCAGGAGGCAGCACTAGAACTCGAACGAACAATTTGTGTTAGAAATATTTAGCAATATTAAACGGTTAAAAAGAAATGTTGCAATGTTATTTCTTCGTCGGTAGTCTGGAATGCCCCGAGAGGCGGCGGATTCCGCAAGAGTGCGCGGATCCGCGAAAGTTTGCAAAATGAGATCTTTAGATTGTGTGTCAATTACAAAGACGGAGTCAGCTCCAGTTGAAATCCCTTAGCCAAGTCAGTGTATTGTGCATGCACTGTTTCAACTTGTGCATTAGACAAGCCATTACTATAATACAACTGCTCTTCCCCAATGATTTGTGGAGGTCAGAGAGACTTGGAAAAGCTTCTGTGCTTTGAGATGAAGAAAACCACGGCAAGATTACAAAACTAAAGTTCAGTCGGTAAAAGCAGGGGCGAAAACAGTTCTTCTCCATGTGTTATGATATCGGAATCTCTTGTTGTGGAAGTCACTGATAACCGAATTGATAATGGAGCGAATGAAGTAAACAGATGATGGCAAAACTGCACTCTGAAATGAGAAGACGCTACAGCTTTGCTACACTTTGCCATTGTTCCCGAGTGGGGGGGGGGGGGGGGGGGGGGGGCGGGGGGGGGGGGGGGGGGGGGGGGGGGGGGGGGGGGGGGGGGGGGGGGGGGGGGCGCCGGGCCGGGGCGAACGGCGCGACAGGGGGCCGG